>ORMF011123742.1_pt1 | contig 92396 bp, 78 predicted proteins | sample 1779871 | NCBI WGS metagenome assembly ORMF01 (sample SAMEA104232316, study PRJEB22302) | groundwater metagenome | biome: forest; feature: aquifer; material: groundwater | place: USA | collected 2011-08-07 | depth 5.4 m | reverse complement strand
GATGCCCAAGATCTTTCATCCATGGCCCGAAGCTCGGTTCGCTGCCCGTTGACCCGAGGTGGGAGCCCGGTGCGGGAAATCTGCTCGCCGGGTTCTGTCCGGGGGGCCGCCCGAAAGGGCGGTCCCTACCGGAACCATTTTGATTGTTCGGAGCGGTGATCGGCAGAGGAGCCGCGGCATGACTGGCGCCGACCGGGCTCACAAGTCGAGTTGTAAGCCGATCTCGACGACTTGCTCGGGCGGTACGTGGAAGTACGCCGTCGCACTGCGAGCGTTGCGCGACAGGAACGCGAACAGCCCTTCGGTCCAGACGCCCATTCGGCCCTTCTCCGTGGCCAGAAATGTCTCGCGTCCGAGATAATACGTCGCTGTCGCCGGGTCGATCGGTGCCGAGTGGACTTCCGCGGCGCGGGCGATGACGGCTTGGACGTTCGGTGTGTCCATGAATCCGTAGCGACCGACCACGCGCCACAGACCGTCGCCGAGTTCGGAAACCTCGACGCGTTCGCTCTCGGGTACAAACGGAATTCGCTCGGTGCTGAGCGTGAGCAGGACGATTGTCGCTGGCATCGAGCCAGTTCGTCGTAGGAAGTGTTTCAGAACCGGAGGCACACCGGCGCTGCTCGACGCCATGAACACTCCGACCCCCGGCGTGCGTGCCGGCGGCGTCTCCGCGATGCGTGCGATGAAAGCGCCGATTGTCTCCGTGGTTGTCGCGTAATGGCGCGCGAGAAACGTACGACCACGTCGCCAGATCACCATCACGAGAAAGAAAATGCTCCCGACCGCGAGCGGCAGATAGCCACCGTCGAAGAACTTCATCAGGTTCGCAATGAGGAACGGAAGATCGAACGACAGGAAGAGCAACAGCAACGCCACCGCCGGCACTGCGCTCCACTTCCATTTCTGTCGCGTGACCACGTAGTAGACGACTGATGTGATCGCCATCGTGCCGCTGACCGCGAGGCCGAACGCCGCCGCGAGGCGCGTCGAACGTCGAAAGATCAACACCAACAAGATGCACGCGATCGCGAGCGTCCAGTTCACGAATGGTACGTAGATCTGCCCTTCGGTCTCGCTCGACGTGTGTTTGACCTCGACGCGCGGGAAGAACCCGAGGCGGATCGCCTGGTGTGTGAGCGAGAACACTCCTGAGATCAGCGCCTGCGACGCGATGACCGTGGCCGGTGCGGCGAGGGCGACCAGCGCGTAGGTCCATGCGCCCGCCGGCACCATGTTGAAGAACGGCTGGGCCGCCGCCGACGGTCGCGCGAGCAACAGCGCGCCCTGGCCGAAATAGCAGAGCAACAGACTCGGGAACACCAATGCGAGCCACGCGAGACGAATCGGCTTGCGCCCGAAGTGTCCCATGTCAGCGTAGAGCGCTTCACCTCCAGTGACGGCGAGAACGACCGAGCCGAGAAGTCGGAATCCGTGCCACCCGTGATGCGCGAAGAAGTGCACGCCGTGGCCGGGCCAGAGCGCTCCGAGGACGGCGGGTGTGCGGATGAGGTGTCGCGCGCCGAGGAATCCGATCGTCGCAAACCACACAACCATCACGGGACCGAAGAGCCGTCCGATGCCACCGGTGCCGCGCCGCTGAATGGCAAAGAGCAACGCGAGAATCGCGACGGTCAGTGGAACGATCGCCGGTCGCAACTTCGTCGTCGCGACGCCGAGTCCCTCCATCGCGCTGAGCACGGAGATCGCGGGCGTGATGATTCCATCGCCGAAAAGAAGTGCTGCGCCCGCCAGCACCAAGATCGCGATCCACGTCGGGTGGCCGCTGATCCCCTGACGCGCGCGCTCCGGCACGAGCGCGAGCAACGCGAGGATGCCTCCCTCGCCGCGGTTGTCGGCCCGCATCACGAAGACGAGGTACTTGATGGTCACGACGAACGTGAGCGACCACACGATGAGCGAGAGGATTCCCAGCACATTGTCGTGCGTCGCGGGCACCCCGTGTTCGCCGCCCACGCACTCTTGGACCGTGTAGAGGGGCGAGGTGCCGATGTCGCCGTACACGATGCCGACGGCGCCGATCATGAGCGCGGTGGTGCTTGCACCGTGACCGTGCGGCGCGGCTTGCGGAGCGGCCGCGTGGTCGGCACCGGGTGCCGCGGGTCCCGGTTCGCGCTTCGGCGTCGCGTTGGAATGGGTCTCGGGCATCGGGTGAATCAGACGAATCGGGTGCGCCCACACGGCGTGCGCGAGTGCAGCCGAGAGAGTACACCGCTGCCGCACGGCGGTGTATCGTGCATCGATGGCTTGGCCGTGCGATTTCAACGTTGGCTCGCGGAGTGGGCGCAGGCGACGTGTCGATTCCGTGGCCCTTCAGTTCTTCATGGGATTCGCACTGACGGGGTGCGCGGCCAATCCACTCGTGGGCCGCTGGGTGAGCACGAACTCGAGCGGTGGAGCGGAACTCTCGACGACATTGGCGCTGAACGTCGACGGCACGGTCTCCACGACGATCGTCGGAAGCGGCATGTGCACCGGCACAATGACAATCGGCGGGCAGACGTGGTCGTCCGATGCCCGCATGTTGATCTTCAGCGGGCGAGTCATGTGCTCCGGCAGCGTGATGTGCACGATCGCAGGCACGCCCGTACACATCGACTGCGGGAGCAGTCCATCGAGCGCTCCGCGGGAAGGCGCGTGCGCGTACAGGCTGTCGGCCAGCAACAACTCGCTCACGCTCGATGCGTGCACGGGGACGACGGGCGGATCGACGACGTACGCTCGACGGACGAACTGACGACGTTGGTTCGACGACGTCCGTTTCGGGTGCGGTTGACGCCGGGGAGCGAACGCGGCCAAAATGGACGATGGCTCGATCCACGCGAGCGGTCGTCTCCCGGCGCCTGCCGCCGCTCGCTGCTGCGGCCGCACTTGTGGCGGCCTGCGGAAGCACCGATCACACGCAGCTGCGCGTCCGCGTGCGAGAGTATTCGTTCCGCGAGGGACGCGTCGTCGTCACCGCGTCGGGCTTCGTAGACGACCGGAGTGGAATGCTTCAGCACGTATTCAGAGACCCCAACCGGCTCACGGCGGACTTCCTCTTCCGGTTCACGACACATTCGCGATGGCCATTCCTTGCCGTCGCTGGTGCGGAGTTCACTCCCGCGGTGCGTGCTCCGGACGAGTGCATCTATCGATGCAGCTATTACCTGTCGCTTGCGCCCGGTCGCTCGTACTTGATCGAAGTGCCAATTCTCATTCTCCCTCGCGAGTGTCCGCAAGTTCCAGACTTCGCGTTCGCACGTGAGGCATGTGATCTGGCAAACGGTCTCGTCCGGATCCCAAACTGCGAGTTCAGGGTGACGAGCGAGCGCGCCTGCTCGTTGATCTGTACCGGCGAACCGCCCATGGATCCGGACCCCGGCGGGCTTGCCGAGCGCTCGGCGGAACTCGCGACGAACGCCGATGCGCCGCCCAACCGGCTCCCAATGCTCGTGGACGCGGGCAGCGATGGCCCTGCGGACGCTGCGATCTACGACACGATCGCTGGCGGCGATACGATCGCCGTTGACGATCTCGTTCACTACGATTCGCCGCCGCCGACCGAGGGCGGCGAGCCGCCCATGTAGCGAACCCCCGCCGGCCGGCGGGATTACCCCGCGAGCCCGACTCGAGTCAGCAGTTTCCGCATGACGACCGGCACCATCTCATGCCGCCAATCGGCATCGCCCTCGATGTTCTCGAGCGGATGGCACTCTTTGAGCGACGCGCGCGTGAGTGCCTCGACGAGTGCGGGCCCGGGCGCCGTTCCCGAGGCGATCTTTGCGGCGGCAGCGAGGCGTCTCGGCCGCGCCGCGAGGGCGGACACCACGACTTCGACAGCCGCCAGTCCCGCATCGGTGCTGTCCGTTCGCGCCGCGAGCGATAGCATCGGGAAGTCGATCGAGTTGCGATAGCGAAGTTTCTCGTATGCACTGCGACGTCCCGTCTTGATCGGGATGGCGACGCTCGTGAGCACTTCGCCGTCGGCACGGACGGTGTTGCGAATCCCGTCCGCCGTGTAGAAGTCGCGCGCTGCAATCGTTCGCGACCCGCCGGGACTGAGAAGGGTGAGTGTTCCTTCGAGTGCGATCACCGCGGCACCGGTGTCGTTCGACGCAGCGGCGACGCACTTCTGTCCGCCTGCGACCACGTGACAGAGCGTGCCGTCCTTCTTCAAACAGAACCCGAGTGCCGAGCGCCAGAAGTACGTCTGGTTGAAATACCGACAGCGCGTGTCGAGGCACAGATTGCCACCGAGCGTTCCCATCCGTCGATGGTGCGGACTGCCGACAATCCCCGCAGCCTCAGCGAGAGCGGCCGCGTGTTCGCGCACCGACGCGTTCGCGGCGATCGTGTCGAGCGTCGTCATCGCGCCGACGTGCACGGCGCCGTCGCGAACATGAATTCCCTCGAGTGCGTGCACGCCTTGGAGCGACACCAGATGTTTCGCGCCGACGAGGCCTTGCTTCATGTTCGGCACGATGTCCGTGCCGCCCGCGATCAACATCGCCTCGGCCCCGAACCGCTCGAGCAGGTGAACGGCTTCGTCCACGGAGTGCGGACGATGCAGTTGAAATCGCGGGAGCGGCAGCATCTACGTCTTCCTCGCGCGCAACGCCTCGAGCACGCGACCGGGCGTGAACGGCAGGCGGTCGAGTCGGATGCCGACGGCGTCGAAGATCGCATTGGCCACCGCAGGGATGCTCGAGTGCAGCGGACCCTCGCCGGCTTCCTTGGCGCCGTACGGCCCCTCGGGATCGTGCGACTCGACGAGGATCGCCATGATCTCGGGCGTGTCGAGACTGGTCGGAATTCGATAGTCGAGCAGGTTCGGGCCGAGGTGCAGTCCGCGCTTGGAGTCGATCACGTGATACTCGAGCGCGACTTCTGCCACGCCCATGTAGACGCTGCCTTCGATCTGTCCCTCGACCAACGTCGGGCAGAGCGCGCGACCGCAATCGTGCGCACACCACACCTTCTGCACGTCGATGCGCCCGGACTCGACATCGACTGCAACTTCCGCCACGTGCGCGGTGAACGAATACGCCGGCGATGCGCCGATGGTGCCGCCGCGGTACTCGCCACCGAGATTGGGCGGCGACTTGTACCAACCGGTGGCGCCCAGAGTTCCGAACTTTGCTTCCGCGAGCTGAATCGCCTCGGTGACCGGCACCGCGCGCTGCTCGTCGCCGACGACGCACAGATGGCCGGTCGACACGAACACGTCCCGCGGAGCGACTTCCAGTTTCTCGGCGACCGCGCGAATGAGCTTGTCCTTGATCTCGCGCGCAGCCATCAGACACGCGTTGCCGTTCATGAACGTTCCGCGCGACGAGTAGGCGCCAAGGTCCACGGGGCACAGGTCCGTGTCCGCCGAGACGACCCGCACCGCGCCCGGATCGACGCCGAGTTCCTCCGCGACGATCGCCGTCATCATCGGGTCCGTTCCCTGCCCGATTTCGCTCGCGCCATTGAACACCGTCACGACACCCGAACGGTCGACCTTCAGCTGCACCGCACTCTGCGGCATCTCGTTGGGGTAAATCGGGTAGTTCGTTCCCGAGATGTACGCCGACGATGCCATCCCAAGCCCGTGGCCGAACCCGAGCTTGCCACGCCGCTCTTTCCATGCCGACGCGCGTTCGACCGACTCGAGACACTCGAGGTACCCGCTCGATGTCACGCGCATGCCGTTGACACTGGTGCTGTTCGCGGGGACGGCGTTCTTGCGGCGCAAGTCGATCGGATCGACGCCGATCGCCGTCGCGATCTTGTCGAGTGTGATCTCGAATGCGAATCGTGGTTGCACACTGCCGTGGCCGCGCTTGGGCCCGCACGGTGGCTTGTTGGTGAAGTACCGCGTCGACGAGAACCGGTAGTTGGGCGCGAAGCTGGGCAGTGTCAGCAGTTGTCCCGAGTAGTACGTCGTGACCAACCCGAACGACGAATACGCGCCACCATCGATGTCCGTCCGCGCATCGACCGCGGTCAGCGATCCGTCGTTCTTTGCGCCCACGCGATAGTGCATCTCCATCGGATGACGACCGCGGTGCGCGTAGAATTCCTCTTCGCGCGTATACAGAATCTTCACGGGACGGCCGGTGACCATCGAGAGCTTCGACGCCGCAAACTCGAGCGCGAACGGCTCGCTCTTGCCGCCGAACGCTCCACCCACGGGCGGCTGGATGACTCGAATGCGCGCCGGGGAGAGACCAAGTACGCGCGACAGCTCTCGATGCAAGTAGTGCGGGACCTGCGTCGCCGACCAAAGCGTGAGCAGCCCCTGGCCGTCCCACTGCCCGATCGCGCAGTGCGTCTCGATCGGCGCGTGCGCCGTGCCCTCGAAATAGTAATCGCCCTCGATGACAATGTCGGACGCAGCGAACGCGGTGTCCACGTCCCCGAATGCGAGATCGACGTTCTTGCTGACGTTGTCTTTGCCGCCCTTGGCGAGGCCGATCGACGGATCGCGAATCGCCGTGGCGAGATCGAGCGCCGCGGGGAGCACCTCGTATGTCACGTCGATGAGCGCGGTGGCCTCGTCCGCGGTGCGCTCGTCCACGGCCGCGACGGCTGCGACCGCGTCGCCGACGAACCGCGCGAACTCGAGTGCGAGTGGGTACTCGTCGGGCGTCCACGGGATGATGCCGAATCGCGACGGCATGTCGCGACCGGTGATCACGGCGTGAACACCCGGGTGGGCGAGGGCGCGTCGAGCATCGATGGCGACGATGCGTGCGTGCGGGTGCGGGCAGCGCAACAACTTGCCGAAGAGCATGCGCGGCAACTTGATGTCGTCGGTGTATCGAGTTTCGCCGCGAACCTTGCGCACGAGGTCGCCGCGGCGCGCGGCTTTGCCGATCACGCGACCGGGCGTGCGCACGGGCGGTGTCGGCGGCTTGCCGTCGTTGTGTTCGACGCTCACGAACTCTTCTCGCGATCCTTGTGTTGTCGCAGCGGCGCGGCGATGGGCCCTGAGCCCGGAAGATCCTCCCCGCCCTTGGTTCGACCCGCGCGAATGTCCGCCGCGAGGCGAATGGCTTTCACGATGGCGGTGTAGCCAGTGCAGCGGCATAGATTGCCAGAAATGTCCTGCCGGATGAGCGCGTCGGACGGTGCCGATTCGCGGCGCAACAGGGCCGTCGCCGCCATCAACATCCCCGGCGTGCAAAAGCCACACTGGCCTGCGCCGCAGCGATCGAACGCGTCGAGAAGCGGGTCCAAGTTCGGCGCGCCCGGCAGCGCTTCGACGGTGGTGACCTCGCGTCCGTCGACGTGGTGCGCGAGCGAGATGCACGAGAGTATCGGTCGTCCATCGATCAGCACCGTGCACGCGCCGCAGTCGCCCTTGTCGCAGCCCTGCTTCGTGCCGACGAGGTCGAGATCGTAGCGGAGCATCTCGAGCAGCGTGCGCGATGCAGGCACCGCGACATGCACCACGTCGCCGTTGACCCGCGTGCGCAGTGAGACGAGCGGCTCGTCGGACACGTCGTGCGCGGCGTGGGGCGTCGGCGCGGATCCGTCGGGCCGGGTCGCGAGCGCTTCGGCGTCGGCAGCGCGGTCTGCGTCGAGCGCGCGGGAAACCGAGCCAACCACGGCCGAGAATTCGTAGATCGGCATGCCGATCGCTTGCGAGGCGATGTCCGCGTAGGAGCGAATTTTCGCGGGCGCGACGCGGGGGCGAAGGCCCAGCTCGCCGAAGTTGAACACCAGCTCTTCCATGCACGGATTGCCGACACGCTCGCCGATTCCAAGTGCGGTCCCGTGCACTCGATCGACGCCGACCCGCGCCGCCCAGAGCGCGTTCGAGACCGCGAGCCCGCGATCGTTGTGTCCGTGCCAGTCGAGGCCGACGGATTCCGCGCGCAGCGTGCGAAGAAGATCTTTGACCCACGTCACGAGTGCTTCGACGCCGTGACGATCGGCGTGGCCGACGGTGTCGCAGAGGCAGAGCCGCGCGGCGCCTTCGTCGATGGCGGCTTCGAACAGTGGCGTGAGCGCGGCGGGGTTGGCGCGCGTCGTGTCTTCGGTGACAAGGCAGAACGGGAGGCCCGCGAGGCGCGCGGTCTTTGCGGCGCCGCGGACGCGGGCGAGGAGAAACTCGAGGTCCCAGCTCTCGACGAGGTGGCGAATGGGCGAACTGCCGATGAATGCGTACACCTCGATCGGCGCGCCGGAGGCTTGCGATACCCGCGCGATGGCTTCGACGTCCGACTCGGTCGTGCGAGCGGCGGCCGTCATGCGGAACCGGAGTTTGGCGTCGACGACTTCGCGGGCCATGCGAACCGCGTGCTCGCCGGTGCGGCCGCCGGCGGCGGGCAGACCGATGGAGACGACATCGACGCCGATGTCCGCCATGGCGTGGAGCATCGCGAACTTCTGCTCGATCGCGGGATTGCGAACCGACGTGCTCTGCAGACCGTCGCGCAACGACTCGTCGACGAGCATGGGCGGTGCGGACGGAACCCACGGTTCGCCGCGCCGGTCGTCCCAGTCGTGGGGGCTGCGATCGGACGACTCAGTGCGAGGAGGGGACTTCGCGGGTCCCGGTGCGCGCAGTTCAACGGACATCGGCGTGGCGGACGGGGAGCCTACCCGATCCGGGGGTGCGCCGGCGGGTGCAGCATGCGTTTTCGTTGGCCGGCCGGCCGACGCCAAAACGTCGCCGAAAGTTAAAAAGTTAAATAGTTAACTCCCGGACGAGGGAGGGGGGCCCGGTAGGGGCCCGGTCAGTAGGTCAGTAGATGTCGTGGGCGGTGTTGTAGACGTTGAACTTGCCCGTCGGTGTCACCAGCCAAGCTCCGGTAATCCTACGGATTTCTGTCAAGTCGGAGTCGCGATACACGATGATCTCGCCGACGCGATCCCAGACGGAGACCCAAACCTCGGTGCCGGCGCGGTTGTACTCGAAGTGCGTGATGCGGCCGTGATCGGTTGCCCGCCAGCAGCGTTCGATCGTGCCGGTGGCCTGCGCGAAAACGCAGATGTTCTGAGCCCCCATCGGGTCGCTGCTGAGCGGGAAGTCGATCCAGACGTGTCGCGAGGCCGGGTGAGTCTTCACGAACAGACTTCCCGTGAATGGCAGGGTGATGTTGCGAACGACTCGCCACGCGTTCGCGGGACTGGCGACCGGGTCCGCACCGTAGACCGCGAGCCGGGCCTGCCCCATGTGGCCGGTGGCGTTCACCCAGCCGAAGTCCGGATCGAGCCAGTTCGCGCCTCGGCCGGGATGTGGCCCGATGCCTGTCGTGAACGTCGTGACGAGCTCACGACGCTGCGTGTCGATCACTGCCATCCGATTTCGCGCGTTTGCTGCGACGATGAAATACCGGCCTGTGTGATCCCAACCTCCGTCGTGAAGGAATCGCTCGGCACCGATCCGAGCAGTGATCGGGAAGCCCGGCATCGAGTAGTCGACGATGGCGACGTAGCCGGCCTCCTTGAGTGACACGAGCCAGACGGGTTCCGTGCGCGAAGGAACGATCGACGCGACGCGGCTCTCTTGCAACAGCTCCATTGTGTCGAACGTGTTCATCGGCACGGGCGTGACGTTGAGCGGCTCGAGCGTCTGCCCGTCGTACACGACGTATTGCGGCGGCCAGTAGCAGCCCTCGATCACGTATCGATCGTCGTAGCCAGGAAATCGACTCGCCTCGACGCTGCGGGCATCGATGCAGCCCTGGACCTGCGCCACGATCTGCGGGGTCGGCGGCCAGAGATCGATTTGGGTCACGCGCCCGTCCCGTCCGATTGCGTACACGTACCGACCGCTGGTCGACACTCGCACGATGTGCACCGCGTAGCCGGTCTCCACAATCGCCACTTGCTCGTAGGTGTCGCCGTCGATGATCGCCACCTGGCCGGCGTCTCGGAGAATCACACCAAAGAAGTTCTCCCAGTTGCGGGTGGTCATCGCGCGCGTGGGCCGCGATGCGACGGGGACGCGGAGTTGCCAACTTGCGCGGATCTCTTCGATCGGCCGCGGCGGAGCGGCGGGCGGCGGAAGCTGGAGGAACTGCGCGAGCAGAGTCGCATCCGCGACGGTCAGCACACCGGAGCGCACCCATGCGGGCATTCCGCCCAGAAGTCCGTTCGTGAGGATCACCCGCAAGCGGTCCGTGCCGCGCATTCGCATCCGGTCCGCGGGAAGTGCCGGGCCGGTTGCGCCGAGCCGCAGCGTCCCGTGGCAACCCGCGCAGTGTTGGAAGTACAAGCGTGTGGCTTGTGCGAACTGCTCCGGCGTCAGCGAAACCGCGGCGTCGCTGGGGTCCGCGTCCGCCAGATCATCGATCGCGTCGCCGGAGTCGGCGGCATCGGAGAGTGCGTCGGTCGGCGTCGCGTCGTTCGCGTCGTCGCGCGTGTGCTCGTCAGCCGTCGCGTCCACCGTCGGGTTCTGTGGACAGCCGGGCAGTGCGACCGCGGCCAGGACGACCGCCGCGAGACATGGCGCAAGCCGCGCTAGGCGCGCGAACCGTTCAAAGTGCGCGGAGCTGTTGAGCGATCGGAGCGTCGCGACGTGCGTTCGCCAAGCCATGATGTCATTTCAGGGCAGAACCAGAGTTCGGCCCATGACCGCGGACAAGTCGAGCCAGTCTCGGCGGCGGATCGATCGCCGTTGCCGCAGGTCGAGAGCGGCCCGCCGGCCGCCCGGCGGCGAAATCCGATGGTTTCCACAGTCGACATGCCGTCCCGACGTGCTAGGAATCCGTCGCATTCCATCCACCAGGAAGTGTGAAGTCATGCGGACGCCTTTCTTCTTGCCGATCGCTGCGCTTGGTCTCTTCGTTCAATGCGGGACGCCACCGGCCGGCGACACGGGCCCCGCGGACGGCGTGGGCATGGACGATGCCGTCGACGCTGCATCGGATGCGGCGCCGGTCGACGTTCCGCTGGATCGCGGCGCCGCGGACGTCGTGGACGTGCAGTCCGATCGAGGAAGCGAGGCGTCGAGCGATGCGCCGGTCGACGCGGGACCGCGGACCGTTCGCACGCTCAACGAGGCCAATCCCGCCATGGCCATGGACCTGCGAGGCGCGACCAACATCGTCATCACGTCGGGACCGGACTACGCGTTCCACCCGAACAACATTCGAATCCGTGTCGGGCAAACCGTGACGTTCCGGATCGATTCAGCCACCGACTGGATGACCCACCCGCTCCACGCCGGCGAGATCGTCGATTTCAACGAGATCGCCGACCCGACGAGTCCGATCATGTCCCGCGATACGGGGATGGCGGACGGACTCGCCACGTTCACGGCGATGGGCTCCTACGGGATCTACTGCTCGCGACACTACCTCTCGGGACACATGGGCGCGATCCACGTCGAGCCTTGAGCCAATCGTCCGGGACTTAACTTGTTAACTATTTAACTTTTGAGTCCAGGCTCCGACGAGAACTGGGCCGCAGCATGGTGTGAATCAGCGTCGCCAGCAGGACGGTTGCGACGCCCAGATGCGCGGCCGAGACGGCCGGCGGAATCCGCAGCCAGACGGTCACGCCGCCCAGCAGGATCTGCGCGGAGACGAGCCCGAGGACGAGCGCCGACACACGCCGCTCCGTTGCGGCCCCCCCCCCGAGATGCGCAGCGCCGAACACCGCAAACGCGGTGAGTGCGACCGTCGCGCCCAGCGCTCGGTGTGCGATCTGCCACGCGATCGGCACGGTCCACACGGGCGGGACGATTCCGCCATTGCACGTCGGGAAGTCGAAACACGCGAGCCCGATCAACTTGGAACTCACGATCGCGCCCAGCAACATCTGCGCGACGACGAGGCCTAGCACCGCCCGCGTCGCACACTGGAATCCCGCACCCACGGCAGCCGGTGGCGCGGAGCCCGTCGGGCGGAACCGCTCGCGCGCTGTCATCACGAGTGCGACGAAACTCATCGCGAGTCCGAGATGGATGACGACCGTGAACGGAGCGTTGCGCAGCCACACAGTGACCGCACCCATCAGGACCTGGCACGCGATCACGATCCACAAGCCCACCGCCAGCGCGCGGTCCGAACTTGGCCCATCACGACGGCCCGTCGGTCCGCCGCCGGGCCCGCCGCCGCGGCCGCGCCACGCTCGGATGCCCAGCATCGCGCCGCCCGACGCAACAAACGCCGCCAGCACCCGGTGGCTGAATTCCAGGTACACCCGGTACACTTGATACGCGGGGTTCGCGGGGTACGCGGCGGAGTGCGTCGGCGGAATCCAGTGCCCGTGGCACAGCGGCCAATCGGGGCACGCAACGCCCGCCCGCGCGGCGCGCGTCGCGGCTCCAACGACCATCAACGCCAGCGTCACGCCGAGCGTCGCGTGTGCGAGCGCCCACGCGAACGGTCTGTCCCGCGGCGACGTGGCCCGCGAATCGGCACGATCGGTCGACGCGCTGCGCACGACGCGTCACGCAGCTCGCGATTGCGCGGACCTTGCCGCACTCGCGGGCACGCGGCTCATCGCGTACTCGGCCATGGCCGTGATCGTCAGGCTCGGATTCACGCCGAGGTTCGCTGGGATCATCGATCCATCCACAACGTACATGTCGTCGTATCCGAACACTCGGCACCCATCGTCGATCACGCCGTTCGCCGCCGACGTTCCCATCGGACAGCCTCCGAGGATGTGCGCGGTCGTTGCGACGTTCAGCAACACTTCGAGCGTTCCGCTCCCCGCGTGTCCGCCGATCGCCTTGGCCATTCGCTGCGCGAACTCGTTGGCGATGGGGATGTACGTCGGCACCGTCGAGCCCTCGGCATCGCTGTCGAGCGTGCTGCCGGACGGATCCAGCCGCGATTTGCGCATGCGCAGCTTCAGGAAATTGTCGATCGGCTGCATCACGAGCAGGATCGCCGTGCGCTTCGCCCAACCGAACGGCACGACGCTTCGTGCGAACAGCACCGGATGCTTCGCAATCTCGCCGAGCCACCGCGCCCATCGCGGCACCGGCGGACCGCCCGGTGTGAGCAGCGTCGACAGCGGCGCCATCACGTCGGACCCCTCGTTGAAACGCACGACTTCGACGTGCGTCTTGTCGTCGATGTACACGCCGCTCGTGATCGCGATGCCCTTGGAGTAGTCGACGTTGGCAAGGTCTTTCGTTGCACTCACGCCTAGCAGCGCCTCGCTGTTCGTCCGCACGAAGTCACCGAGCTTCTGCGACACGTTCGGCAGCGCACCCGAGTCGCGGCACCGCATGAGCAACTCGACGGTGCCGAGCACGCCCGCGGAAAACACCACGCCGCGCGCACGCAACGTCTGCCGGTCCTTCTTCCACCGCGATGTCGATCGCTCGCTCGTGATCGCATAGCCGCCGCCCTCGAGCGGCCGCACGTCGACGACCTTGCGCTCCGGCACGATCACTGCGCCGTGCTTCTCCGCGAGGTACAGGTAGTTCTTGTCGAGCGTGTTCTTCGCACCCACGCGGCAGCCCACCATGCACGCGCCGCAGTGCGTGCACCCAACGCGGTCGGGACCCTCGCCGCCGAAGAACGGGTCGCTCGCTTTCTTGCCCGGGCCGTCACCGAAGTACACGCCGACAGTCGCTTTGTGAAATGTGTGCCCGCGGCCCATCTCATCGGCGACACGCTTGAGAACCAGGTCCGCCGCCATGACATTCGGCGCTTCGACGACGCCAAGCATGCGCTTGGCGACCGCGTAGTACGGCAGCAACCGCTGCTTCCAATCGCCGAGATGGCGCCAGGACGGGTCCTGGAACACCGGGTCCGGCGGAACCAACAGCGTGTTGGCATAGACGAGCGATCCGCCGCCCACGCCAGCTCCGTGCAAGATGAACACGTCGCGCAGCACGGTCAGTTGCTGGATCCCATGAAGCCCCAACGCGGGCCGCCAGAAGTACTTCTTCAGCGACCAGTTCGTCTTCGGGAAGTCTTCCGTCCGCCAGCGCTTGCCCATCTCGAGAACCGCGACCGAGTACCCCTTCTCTGCAAGTCGCAACGCCGATACGCTGCCGCCAAACCCGGAGCCGATGATGACGTAGTCGTAGTCGAACGCCGCAGCGTCGCGGTGTCCGTGGGTCCGCGGTGGTTCGTGGGGACGTGGTGGGGACGGGCTCATCGACTGGCTCTTTCGCGGCGCGGGGCCGAACGCGGCGGCGACGTTACCACGCCACGGGCGTAGGGCGCGGGCGACACGAGGGCAACCCCGTTCCGCGCTGACCGAAGTAGTTGGCGCCCCAGCAGCGCACCGTGCCGTCGTCCATCCGTGCGCACGAGTGATACCCGCCGACACGCACTTCGGCGGCGCCGCGAAGCCCCTGCACTTCGACCGGTCGGTCGCTCACGCGTGTGCTGCCGTCGCCGAGTTGGCCATTGTCGTTCTCGCCCCAACACCACACGCCGCCGGTTGCGACGCGCGCGCACGTGTGAAACGCACCGGCGGACAACTGCGTCACGTCGCTGAGCCCGGCAACTCGCACCGGCGCGTTCGTCGTCGTTCGCGTGCCGTCTCCCAGACGCCCGTCGAGGTTTTGCCCCCAGCACTGCACCGTTCGGTCGTCGAGGAGGGCGCACGTGTGCACCTCGCCCACCGCGATTGCTGTCGCGCGCGAGACACCCGCGACGGCGGTCGGCGCGTCGCGTGCGGTCTGGCTTCCGTCGCCGAGCTGACCGTATTCGTTGTTGCCCCAACACCGCACGGTTCGGTCGTTCATGCGCGCGCACGAGTGTGCGAGACCCACGCCCATCTCCGCGACGCCCGCGAGTGCCGGGACGTCCGACGGCGGGGCAGGGGCATCGCTGCTCGTGCCGCGACTGCCGAGCTGCGCGTAGTCGTTGTTGCCCCAGCATCGCGCGGTGCCACGCGGCATGCGTGCACACCCGTGCCACGGGCCGAGCGCGATCTGCTCGGCGTGCTGCAGCGAGGGAATTTCCGTTGGGTGCAGCAGCAAGTCTGTTCCGGGAATCCCGGTTTGGCCCCGGCGATTCTCGCCCCAGCAGAATACGCGCCCGCGCGGATCCCGAGCGCAGCCCGCACCGCTGGAGAACTCTTCGCCCGCGTATCCGCCTGCCGCGATCATCGTCGCCCGCGGAAGGCCGACGACGTTCGTGGGCGCAGCGCGATTCGTCGTCGTGCCATCGCCGATCGCGCCGCGAAAGTTCACGCCCCAACATTGCACCGATCCGTCCCGCGTCCGGACGCAGCTGTGCCCCGCACCAACGCGGAGCTCGGCTGCGTTCGTGATTCCCGGCACCGGCGTCGGCGCGAGCGTCAGGACGCCCTCGGGCTGTCCGAGCTGGCCGAACGAGTTGTTCCCATGACACGCGACCTCGCCGTTCTGCCGCAGCGAGCAGACGTGCGTTGTCCCGACCGCGATCGCTGCGACGCCATCGAGTTCCGCGACACGCTCGGGCTCCGCCACGTCCATCGTGATCGGTCCGTGCTCCTGGCAGCCCTCGCGTTCGCCCCAACAACGTGCGCCCCCGTCCGCGAGTCGGACACACACCGTGTTGCTCCGCGCCGACAGTTCGGTCACCGGATCGAGCACTCGCGTCGTCCGCGGCGCAGCGTGCTGATCGTGCGTGCCGTCGCCGAGCTGACCGAAGTCGTTCGCGCCCCAACAGCGCACACGCCCATCGCGACCGAGCGCGCAACTGTTGCGTCCGCCCAGTCCCAACGCGACGACTGACTGCAGTCCCTCGACGCGAACGGGACCACGTTCGTCGTCGCCGCTGCGCCCCAGTTGGCCCCAACCATTGCCGCCCCAACAGACCACACCGCCGTCCGTCGTGACCGCGCACGTGTGCTCGTCGCCGCCCGCGAGCGCCACGACGTGCTGAACGCCCGGCACGTCCGTCGGTCGCATCGTGCGAAACGAACCGTGCGGAACGGACTGCCCCGCGGTGTTCGCGCCCCAGCACGTCGCGTGACCGCCGCGGCGGCGCACGCAGGTGTGCACTCTGCCCGCGACGAGCGCGGTGACACCGTCGAGTCCGGCGACACGCTGGGGTCTCCTCCCGTCCTGCGTGGTGCCGGTCCCGAGTTGCCCGTCGTCGTTGCGACCCCAGCAGGTCACACCTCCCGTCGCGTCGAGCGCACACGTGTGATCCCAGCCCGCGGCGAGGGAAACGACCGCTTGGACGCCTTCGACGGCCTCGGGGTGCGCTCGCCACCGATCCGTGCCGTCCCCGAGCTGACCCCGGGCATTCAGACCCCAGCAGCGCACCGTTCCGTCGCCCATGCGCGCGCACCCGTGCTGCCACCCGAGGACCACCTGCAGAACTTGCGTCGACGACCCATGCGGCGCGATCGCGACCGCGGGTTCCTCGTCTGGCAGCGTCGGCGGAACCACCCGGGGCACGAACGCAGCGCGAACGGAGGCGCGGACCGTGGTCGCTGGATCCGGGGGGGCAGCCGAAGCGCATGCCGTCAGATACAGCACCGCGACGACCGAAATGGGGCGACGCGGCGTGGCAAACGGGGCGGAGGGGACGTGCACGGTGGACAGCGGGGCGTGCCGTAGGACGCCGAACGGGTCGGCCGGAACGCGGACGGATCTTGGCATGTAAGAGCCGAGTCGGCGAGCGGATGAGATTGCTTGCGGATCGCCAATCGAGGCACAGTCCGGGCATGAGGTCGGAACGCGGATCGGAACATCGCGGGTGGCGTGGGTTCGCCATCGCCGTTGCGGTGCACGGAACGCTCGCGTGTGCCGCGGCCCGTCCACCGCCGGTCGTCGCGCCGCCGCCCGTCGAACCGCCCCCTGCCGCTCCGACCGTTCGAATCGTTCCCATGCATCTTGTTGCGACCGCGGAAGCGCCGCCTCGGTCGTGGATGGCGCAAGTCGACGTGGAAGTTGCGGCCGACGGCGCGCTTTCCTGGCGAGGAGAACGAGTGGGACGGCTAAGCGGAAACCGCGCGCTTGGTCCGAACGACGTCGAACTGTTCACGAGCGGGAGCGAGGTCACCTGGGGCCGTCGCGGGCGCCAGCGACGCGGACAAATCATCGACAGCGGCGTCGTCCTGTCGCCGAGTCGCGAACGGATGTACTTCGACGAGGGGGGGGGCGTCGTCGCGGCACGCCCCGGCCGGCCACTGCGCTGGTTGCCCCTGCGGATGCAGAACTTCGACGCCGACGCGCTCGACGAGGCGTCGATGATGCTGCTGTTCGCAATCACACGCGCGCAGCGCTGAATCTCCATGAAAGTCGGCATCCCCAAAGAGGTCCACTCGAACGAACTGCGTGTCGCCGCGACGCCCGCGACCGTGCAGAAACTCGTCAAGCGCGGCATCGAAGTCATCGTGCAAGCCGGTGCGGGCACGGGCGCGAGCGCGGTGGACGGAGCCTACGCCGAGGCCGGCGCGCACATCGTGCCGGACGCCGCCACGGTGTGGTCCGACTCGGACCTGGTGTTGAAAGTCCGCGCGCCGATGTTCGTCGAAGCGACAGGAAAGCACGAAGCCGACCTGCTCAAAGAGGGTGCGGCACTGGTGAGCTTCGTCTGGCCCGCGCAGAACGCGCCGTTGCTGCAACGTCTCGCCGCGCGCAAGGCGACCGTGCTCGCGATGGACGCCGTACCGCGCATCACGCGAGCGCAGAAGCTCGACGCGCTCAGTGCGATGGCGAACATCGCGGGGTATCGCGCAGTGATCGAGGCAGCGTCGCACTACGGGCGACTCCTCGGGGGTCAGATCACCGCAGCAGGGCGGGTGAAACCCGCGAGGGTGTTCATCATCGGCGCCGGAGTTGCGGGACTCGCGGCCGTCGGCGCGGCGAAATCCCTGGGTGCCGTCGTGCGCGCATTCGACACGCGCAATGCGGTGCGCGAACAGGTCGAGAGCATGGGCGGGAAGTTTGTCCCGTTCGAGTACAAGGAATCGGGCGAGGGCGAAGGCGGCTACGCGAAACAGATGAGCGAAGCGTATCTCGCTGCGGAGCAGGCGATGCTCGCCAAGGAGTGCGAGAACTCCGACATCGTGATCACGACCGCACTCATTCCCGGTGTCGAAGCGCCGAAGCTCGTCACGTCGGGCGCGGTCGTGAGCATGCATCACGGGTCGGTGATCATCGACCTGGCCGCCGAGCAAGGTGGCAACTGCGCACTCACGGAGCCCGACCGCGTCGTCGAGCGGTTTGGCGTGACGATCGTCGGGCTGACCAACTTGACCAGCAAGATGGCGGTGCAGGCGAGCGAGCTGTACGCGGCGACGGTGTTCAATCTCCTCGAAGAAGTGCTGGACAAGGACAACGCGGTCGCGATCGACCTGGACGACGAAGTCGGTCGCAGCGTTCTCGTCGTGAACAAGGGCGAGGTCTCCTGGCCGCCGCCCAAACGGCCGATCCTGCGTTCGGGTGCGCCGCGGCCCGAGGCACGCAACGAACTGCAGCGGGCGCCCGAGAAGGCCGCACCGCCGTCGGCGTGGCGCGGGCGCTTCGGGATGCTGGCGGGCGCTGGGTTACTCTCGCTGCTCGGTGTGTACGCGCCGACCGACTTTCTGCAGCACTTCACGGTGTTCCTGCTCGCGTGCGTCGTTGGATGGCACGTGATCTGGAACGTGACGCCCGCCCTGCACACGCCGCTGATGAGTGTGACCAACGCGATCAGCGGGATCATCTTGATTGGTGGGATGTTGCTGATGGGCGGTGCCGGAATCGGTGTGACGACAGCGCTCGCCGCGGTGGCGGTGCTCGTGGCGACGATCAATGTTTCGGGCGGGTTTCTCGTGACGCAGCGAATGCTAAAGATGTTCAGGAAGTAGGAGACGCCCGCGAATGCCCGTCAGTCTGCGAACCACCGCGTACATCGCCGCCAGCTTGCTGTTCGTCTTAAGTCTGCGGGGGCTCAGCACACAGCGATCGGCGCGTCGCGGCAACTTGTTCGGCACGATCGGAATGCTCATCGCCGTCATCGTGGCGGGTGCGGCGATGCTGTTGCCCGTGACCGTCGACGGCGTGCGAGAGGCCACGACGCCGCCGACGGTCCTCGCGATCCTCGCGGGCGCCCTCGGAGTGGGAAGCGTCATCGGCGCCATTCTCGCGGCGCGCGTCGCCATGACGTCGATGCCCGAACTCGTGGCCGTGTTGCATAGCTTCGTCGGACTCGCGGCCGTTCTCGTCGGCATCGCGACGCACCTGGCGGCGCGAAATGGACACGTTCACCGCGACGCGGCGCACGACATCGAGATCTTCGTCGGCGTGTTCGTCGGGGCGATCACGTTCACGGGTTCCATCATCGCGTTTGGCAAACTTCGCGGATCGCTCTCCGGCAAACCCGTATTGCTGCCGGGTCGTCACGCGCTCAACGCGGTGATGCTGCTCGCGTCGGTCTCGCTGTGCGCGCTGTTCATTCGAACGACCGGGCCCGATGCAACGCGCTACTTGCTCATCATGACGGGCATTGCGTGTCTCGTTGGCATTCATCTCGTCGTCGCCATTGGCGGCGGCGACATGCCGGTCGTCGTGTCGCTGCTCAACAGCTACTCGGGCTGGGCGGCCTCCGCGGCCGGGTTCATGTTGTCCAACGACTTGCTGATCATCACGGGCGCTCTGGTCGGATCGAGCGGCGCGATCCTCAGCTACATCATGTGCAAGGCGATGAATCGCTCGATCTGGAACGTCGTGTTCGGCGGGTTCGGCACGGCGAGCGGCGCCGCGCCCGCGAAGAAGGACGGCGCTCCCGCGGGAAAGGTCAGCGAGATCACGGTCGACGGAACGGCCGAAATGCTGCTCGCGGCCAAGCGCGTGATCATCGTGCCCGGATACGGCATGGCGGTCGCGCAGGCACAACATCCGGTCAAAGAAATCACGAGTGTCTTGCGCGAGCGCGGCATCGACGTGGAGTTCGCGATTCATCCGGTCGCGGGGCGACTGCCGGGCCACATGAACGTGTTGCTCGCCGAAGCGAACGTTTCGTACGAGATCGTGAAAGAGATGGAAGAGATCAACGGGGACTTTCCAAAGACCGACGCCGTGCTCGTGATCGGCGCCAACGACATCGTGAATCCGAGTGCGCTCGACGATCCGAGCAGCCCGATCTACGGCATGCCGGTGCTGGAAGTGTGGAAGGCCGCGCGCGTCGTGATGCTCAAGCGAGGAATGGCCGCCGGCTACGCGGGGGTCGACAATCCGCTGTGTTACAAAGAGAACACCGTGATGCTCTTCGGTGACGCAAAACAGAGCGTCAGCAAGCTGCTCACGGCGCTGCAGACGTCGCCAGCGTAGGGCGGTACCGTGCCACCGCCCGGCGCGTTCGACGCGTCCGCCGGAGCCGTCTCAATGCCACGCGCGTGCGGCTTGCACCGGCTGTCCCGAGCGATCGTGCGCCTCGAGCAGCTCCGTGGCCTTTGCGAGGCACTGCACGCATGCCGCGAATTGTGACTTGTGTTCGCACTGGATGATCAGCGCCGACGCCGGCGCCTTGAGTTCTTTCGGCTCGATGTGTCGTCCGCACGCGACGCAGTGGATGTGCGCAGGCTCCTGCGATTGCGAGCGCGAACTCGGCGCCGTCGCCGCCGGCGGCTTCGGCTTGGGAATGGGTGCCGGCCGCGGGGGTGCCAGCGCGCGCTTTTCGCGTTTTGTCATCTTCTTGTCCCGATTCATGCGTCGACCTCCACACCCTGCCTTGCGAGCAGCGAGAGCTTGTTCTTCGCCATCTTCGCCACTTTCGTCCGGCCGCCCTTGTCGACCACATACTGCAGCAACTCGGCGCCCGTCGTGTCCCGCACCTCGGCCAGGCGGAACCCCAGGTCGTAAACAAGGTCGAGGTCCGGGCCGCGGGTCTTCTTGATCGCACCGAGCACGTCGTATCCGCGCTGCAGCACTGCGCGAACTTGCGCCATCGGCTCCGCGGCGATCCGCCCCGCTCCGCGCCCGGCTGCGGACTGCTGGGTGAGTTCCATCCACGCGCGTTGCCAGCGGTCGTCGTCGGTGGCGTGATCGTTGCGGCACAGCACTGCCATCACGGCGAGTGCGCGATCGGGCTGCTTGGCCTTCAACTTCGCAACGAGTTCGCGCAACGCGAGCGACGCCGACTTCGGGTCGGAAGATTCGGCGACGTCGTAGTACGCCTCCCATCCGCGTTCGTGTTCGGCGAGGCGTTCGACGCCGGTCTCCAGGATCTGCTTTCGAAGTCCCGCCGGAATCTTCGACGCAATCGGCGCCAGGACGCTGCGGATCATCCACCGTCGATCGGGGTCGCGGGCGTCCAGCAGCGCCCGTGCAAGCGACGGTGCCGCATCCGGGTTCGACGCGATCACTCGCGCCGCGATCTCGGCGCGCCGCTTCTCGGACGACACGATGATCGGTACGAGCAGCTTCGCGGCGGCGGCGTCCCTCTGTTGCCCAAGCTTCTCGATGACGATCCGAGCGCGCTCGAAGTCTGGGTGGTCCGCGAGTTTCTTAAGCCTCGCCGTGTGCTCCTCCGACACGGCGACGGCGCCCAGCGTGAGCAGCGCTGACTGTGCTGTCAGCGGGTCGGGATCGCTTGCCGCGTCGATGACCGCAGCGATTGCTTTTTCCCGCAACGCCCCTTCGCGTCCCAACGTGAATCGCAACGCGATGATCGCCTCCTGTCGAATGTCCGCCGGCTGCTTCGCGTCCGTCGCAAACGCCAGCAGCGACGGAACGGCCTTCTCTTGCTCGAGGTATCCCAGAATCTTGATCGCCGCGGCAATCGCGCGCGGATTCGCTCCCGTCTTGCCCTGCGCTTTCAGGAATGCCTCGGTCTGCGCCAGGCACGCGCGACGTTCTCCGTCGCTCGCGCTTCGAACATGCTGACGCACTGCGATCGCTGCGGCCTTGGCCGAATCGCCTTCGCCCGCCGCGAGGCTCGCGAGCAGCGTTCCGAACGCGTCCTTGCCGCCGAGATCCGCGAGAATGGCATCGAGCGCCCGGCGCTCGTCGGGGCTTGCGGTTTCCATGCGCTTGCGAATCACCGGGACGACGTCCTCGCCGACGGACGCGAGCGTCTGCGCTGCAAGCCGTCGAACGTCGGAATCCTTCGCAGTCAGCAACGGAAGGATCTTTCCGATCACGCGCTTGGCGCCGACTTTTCCCAGCGCCGTGAGCGCGTTGCGTTGCAGCGCAGGCACCTGACTCTCGACCATCCGTGCGAGCCCATCGACGACCTCCGCGCCCTTCGCGCGAATTTCGCCCAGCACGATGGCAGCTGCGATCTGGTTTTCTGTCGACGCATCGCCGAGCAGCTTGATGACCTTGTCGAGTTCGCCCATGGCGACGGCGATTCTCGCGGTTTCGTCGCCGAACGGGAAGGGGTTCGACGGTGACCGCAGCGCCAGCCCATGGCACAGTGGCGCGACGCGGCCGAATGCAACCGGGCGATGTCATCGCGGGGCAATTCCGACTCGAGCAGCTCGCGGCATCCGGCGGCATGGGCGCGGTGTATCGCGCGACCGACCTGCGTTCCAACGACGTCGTCGCGGTCAAAGTGCTCCGGGACCCGGAGCGCGGCGATTCCGAGCGGTTTCTCGCCGAAGCGCGACTGCTCGAGACGTTGCGTCACCCAGGCATCGTTCGGCACGTCGCGCACGGCGAGCACCAGAGCGGATCGTGGTTTCTGGCGATGGAATGGCTCGACGGGCACGACTTGTCGAAGCGACTGCGCGCCCCGGGCGTCACCCCGGCGGAAACCGTTCGCGTCGCCAGCCATGTCGCCGAAGCGCTGGCGTTCGCGCACGCGCGCGGCATCGTGCATCGCGACATCAAGCCGAGCAACGTGTTTCTCGTCGATGGCTCGGTCGAAAACGTGCGCATCCTCGATTTCGGAATCGCGCGGGCGGTCTCGCACGTCGAGAGCCACACGCTGACGGGCGCCGTGATGGGAACGCCGGGATACATGGCCCCGGAGCAAGCCCGCGGCGACCGAGACATCGACGCACGCGCGGATCTGTACTCGCTCGGCTGCGTTCTGTACCACGCGCTGGCCGGCCAGCCCCCGTTCAGCGCCGCGCATGCCATGGCCGTGCTCGCAAAGATCCTGCTCGAGGAACCCGCGCCCATCGCAACGTTGCGTGCCGATCTCCCGGAGTCGCTCGACGATCTCGTCGGCCGACTGCTCTCGAAAGATCGGAACGACCGCCCAGAATCCGCCGCGCGGGTGCTCGAGGCTCTCTCACAGATCGATGCCAAGGCGCTCTCCCATCGCCGCGCGATCAGCACGCGTCCGCCGGCGCTGACCGCGAGTGAGCAACGTTGGTGGAGCGTCGTCTTCGTCGGCCCCGGCGGCCCGCGCACGCACGGATCGCTCGATGCGCCGACGGTGGTCGTGTCGCAGGTGCACGACCCGCTCGCGGAAGTCCGCGCGGTGGCCGAGCGGTTTGGCGGTGCCGCCGAAGCGCTCCTCGATGGGTCCATCGTCGTGAGTGTTCGCGCGGCCGGCGCCCCGATCGCGCAGGCGGTCTCCGCCGCGCACTGTGCGGCGAACCTGCGAACGCTTCTGCCCGAACGGGCGATCGCACTGGCAACCGGGCAGATCGTCTCCGGCGCACATCAGCCGCTCGGGCAGGTGATCGATCTGGCCGCACGATTGCTTCACGGTGAGCCAGCGTCGGAGCGCACGGCAACTGGCGTTCGAACGAAGCCCGACATGGCATCGCTCGGCTCTGCGACCGAGGCCGTGCGAATCGACGACGCGACGGCGAGCCTCGTCGCCGGCGAGTTCGAAGTTGGACGGCATGATGCGGGCTGGTGGCTCGGCACGCGGCGCGGGATCGACGCCGTGGCACGGGTTCTGCTCGGGCGGCCGACGCCCTTCGTGGGGCGCGAACGAGAGGTCGCCATTGTCGAGGGTGTGCTGGAACAGAGTCTTGGTGAGCGAGTCGCGGCGGTCGCGCTGATCACAGGCGCCGCGGGAATGGGCAAGTCCCGGTTGCGTGCAGAAGTGCTGTCGCGGCTCAACGTGCGCCGACCGGACGTCCGCGCGTGGATTGCTCGAGGCGATGCAATGCGCGCCGGCTCGCCATTCACGCTCATGGGGCAGCTCGTTCAACGGTCGCTCGGGATCGGCGATTCCGATCCGCTGGACGTGCGGCGCGAACGACTGATCGAGAGAATCGCGCGCCTCGTGGACGCCGATGCGACGGCGCGCGTTGCCGAGTTCCTCGGCGAACTCATTGGAACGTCGTCGACGGACGATCCGAGTGTGCAACTCCGCGCCGCGCGGCAGGATCCGGCGCTGATGGGCGATCAGACACGTCGCGCGCTCGACGAGTGGCTCGCGGGCGAGTGTCGCGCTGGACCGCTCGCGGTGATCTTGGAAGATCTTCACTGGGGCGACGCGCCGAGCGTTCAGCTTCTGGACGCTGCACTCGAACGCCTGCGCGAGTTCCCACTCGTGCTGCTTGCGTTCGCGCGTCCGGACGTCCACGAGCGCTTTCCGAACCTCTGGTCCCAACGCGACGTCTTGCAACTGCCGCTTCGTGAACTGTCACGCCGCGCTTGCGAACAACTCGCGCGGCAGTTCGTTCCCGAGCGTTCGGATCCGGCCCTCGTCGAGGCGATCGTCGCGCGGAGCGCCGGCAATGCGTTCTTCCTGGAAGAGTTGATCCGGGCGCAGATCGAGGGGCGCGAGGGCGATCTGCCCGACAGCGTTCTCGCGATCGTTCAAGCACGTTTGGAGCGGCTCGAGCCGGAGGCGCGGCGGGCGCTGCGCGCGGCGAGTGTCTTCGGGGAGGTTTTCTGGCGCGGCGGTGTTCTCGAACTGCTCGGCGGCGAGCGGGTGCGAACTTCGCTTGGTGCGTGGCTCGATCTCCTGGTCGAACGCGAAGTGATCACGCCCGCGCGAGCGTCCGAGCGACTGGCCGGGGAGGTGGAATTCGGATTTCGCCATGCGCTGATTCGCGAGGCGGCGTACGCGATGCTCACGGCGGGCGACCGCGTGCTGGGTCATCGGCTGGCGGGCGAGTGGCTGCAACGAGCGGGGGAGCGCGACGCGCTCGCGCTGGCCGAGCACTTCGAGCGTGGCGACGAGACGGCCCGCGCGGGGCAGGCCTACGCGGACGCAGCGCTGCAGGCGATGGAGGGCAATGACTTCGCCTCGACCGTGGCGCGCGCCGAGCGGGCGATCGGGCTTGGGGCGGATCGTCAACTGACCGGACGAATGCGTGCACTGCAGGCCGAAGCTGGACGCTGGCTGTGCACGTACGCCGAAGGCGAAACGCACGCGCGCGACGCGGTCGCGTGCCTCGACGCATACAGTTCTGGGTGGTGGCTGGCGCTGGGCGAGCTGGTCACGCTGTGCGGCAAGCAGGCAAAAACCAGCGACGTCGTCGAACTCGCGCAGCGCTTCGTCGGCTCGCGCGGGCTCGGGGACGTTCGCGACGCGTGGATCGTCGCGAGCACGCGTGCCGCGCTGCAGTGCTTCACCGTCGGTCGTCGAGAGTTGGCGGTTCAGATTTTGGAACAGGTCGACCAGCCCGTGAGCGAGATGGATCCGCGCGTCCCCGGTCGCTTGTTCCAGGCCCGGATCACACGCGCCGCACACGAGCACGACGACGTCGGCTACCTGCGCGCGGTCGAGGGTGCCATTGAGGCGTTCGAGGCCGCCGGCGACATGCGAAATGTCATCGTGCAGCGTGTGAATGCCGGGTTCGCGTCGTCGCGGTTGGGACGCTACGCGGAAGGGGCTCGGCTGCTGGCGGTCGCGCTGACGGAGGCGCGGCGGATGAATCTCGAAAGCGTGGCGAATGTTGCGCTTCACAATCTCGGCCTCGCGCTTGCGAATCTCGGACGCTTCGACGAGGCCCTCGCTGCCGAACGCGAGGCGATCGAGCGACTCAACCATGCCGGTGATCTCCGCATCGTGGATTTCGCGCGCGTGTATCTCGGGCGAATCCTGTTGGCGCGTGGAGAGCCCGCGTCGGCGTTTGCGGCCGTGGAGTCCGTGGCGCTCGGCGAGTCATCGCTGCCTGCATCGCGGGCGTACGCACTCGCGGTGGCCGCGGATGCTCGCCTGGCGACCGGCCGAACGTCCGACGCGCTCGACCTCGCCGGGCGGGCGATGACGATCCTCGACGAACTCGGCGCGATTGAAGAAGGCGCGACGTACGTTCGCACGGTACTCGGAGAGTCGCTGAGCGCGTGCGGCCAGCACGGGCCGGCCGTCGAGTGCATGCGCGCGGCGCTTCTCGAGTTGCGTGCGGCGGCCGACCGAATCGACGACGCCGGAATGCGCGCGACCTTTCTCGACCGTGTGCCTGAACACGCGCGCGCGTTGGCATTCGCCGCGCGACTCGGTCTGAGTGTCGCGTGAGCTACGGCGGCAGCGGCAGATCGCAACCCATCGCCGTTGCGCGCCAGTTCGCAGCGCAGTCCGTGATCGTATCGACCGGCGTGAAGACCCCGGACGGAAACACGACCGTGCCGAGATACCAACGGAGCACACCGCGCACGCTATCGACGAAAGTATGCGAGGCCAACGATCAACGCGAAGACCGCGAATGGCACTCCGACAACCGCAGTCGCAGCAACCCGGCGCCGCAGGCGGAGAAGTCCGGGTACGTCGGCAACGCCCCGGTGGCGGCGAAAGACGACGACCACGCACACGAGGTTTGCGCTGATCGCGACGAGTCCTGCGGTGATCTTCAGTACGTGCAGAGTCGATAGCGGCCATGCGCGGTATGTCAGCATGACACCCGTTGCGAGGATTCCCGCGAGGAGCGGAAGCTCGGCGAGGACGTCGATCCAGTAGTGCACTCGCGCGGACACACGCAGTGCCGCTTCGTCGTGCGCGTGAAACTCCAGCACGGTCTCGCCGACCACCAGCCCAGCCCACATCGCGAGCAGGACCAAGTGTGCAACATGGACGGGTTCCATCATGCCCCCGACGTGCGGCCGACCGCGCGAAGGAGTTGCCGTTGCGCAAACGCGAAGAGCACGAGCGGCGGGAGCGACAACACGACGTTGCCCGCCATCACGATGTGCCAGCGAACGCCGGTGCCCTGTTCGCGCAGGAGTGCGATACCGAGTGGGAGCGTCCGGACCGTGTCGTCGGTAGTCATTACGAGTGGCCAGAAGTAGTCGTTCCAGTGAAACACAAAGCTGATCAGGAACAGCGACGCGAGCGTTGGCGTCACGATCGGCCCAAGGATGCGATACACGATCGTGAATTCCGACGCGCCGTCCATGCGGGCGGCCTCGATGTACTCGTCGGGAACAGACAGGAGCGCTTGCCGGACGAGAAAGGTTCCGAGTGCACTTGCGGCAAACGGCACGACCAGCGAGCCGAACGAATTGACCCAGCCCACGCGTGCAAACATGACGAACACCGGCACGAACGTGACTTGCGCGGGCACGAGCAGACACGCCAGCGTGAGGCCGAATGCGGTCTTGCGCCCCGCGAAGCGCAACTTGGCGAGTGCGTAGCCGGCCGGGAGCGCGAGGGCGATTTGCAGGAGTGCGATCGAAAGCGCGACTGCGGTGCTCACGGCGAGGTAGCGACCGACGGGAAGCGCGGCGAAGACTTCGCGATACGCTCCGGCGCTCCAGTGTTCGGGCAGCGGCGCGGTGGGATTGCGGACGATCTCGCGGAGAGACTTGAACGACGTCGAGACCATCCACAGATACGGCACAATCCAGATCGCCGCGGCGAGCGCACACAGCGTGTTGAGACTGACGCGCGCCGCGAGCGACCGCTTCATCGCGACAACCGCCCCGTTCGTGCGCGCCACGCCCAGAGTTGCAGCGCCGCGAGCCCGAGCAACACGGCAAGAAAGACAACCGTCAGCGCGCTCGCACGGCCGACGCGTAGGTCGAGAAAGACCTGTTCGTAGATGGCATACACGAACAGCGTCGTCGCGTGCACAGGACCGCCCTGCGTCATGATGCGAACGATGTCGAACGCTTGAAACGACACGATGATGCTCGTCGTCGCTACGAATGCCGCCGTTGGGCGCAGCAGGGGCCAGGTGACGTGACGAAACCGAGCAAGCGGGCGGGCGCCGTCGAGCGCGGCGGCCTCGAGAAGCGAGGGCGGCACGTCTTGCAGGCCCGAGGTGAACACGATCATCGAATAGCCCGTGAGTTTCCAAACGGTCACGGCGGCCAGGGTCGCAAGTGCGGTGTTCGGATCGGACAGAAAGCCGAGTCGCGGCAGATGCAGTGCGCGAGCCATCGCGGCGACGGCGCCGGCGTCCGGGTCGAGTAGCCACATCCACAGGAGTGCCACCGACACCCAACTGACCACGTATGCGCTGAAGATTGCTGCGCGCACGAACGCCACGAACTTGCCCGGGCGGTTGAGTGCGAGTGCCAGCGCGAGGCCGAGCGCCATCGACCCCGTGACGACCATGACGCTGTACCGGACCGTGGTGATCAGGATCCGCGACAGTTCGCCGGACCGTGCCAGTGCCGTGTAGTTTCCGAATCCGACTGCGCGCGGTGCCGTCAGCAGGTCCCAGCTCATGAAACTGTACGCGGCCGCTCGTACGACTGGCAGCACGAAGAACACGCCAAAGACAAGCAGCGTCGGTGCGAGCATCGCGAATGGATGCCAACGCGCGCGAGGCTTCACTCGGCAACTCCCATGGACGAACTCATGTCATGCCTCCCGTGCCGCGGCGCGCGCTTCCGCGAGGACGGCACGCGCATCGCGATGCGTCAGCACGGCCTCCTCGAGGCGAGGATCGACAGCGTTGCGTTGCACCCGAAACAGATTGGGAGCCCAGGGCCATGGCATTGCATCGGCGAGCTGATCGAGCGCCACGCGGTCGTTGCGGTGCGAGCGGTAATAGCCGGACGTCTCGAGTTGCTGGACCGCCGGCGTCGTCACTGGCAGGTAGCCTGTGCGGGTCGCCCACGCCGCGGTTTGCGTGGATTCGCTCATCCAGCGCAGAAAACGCCAACCCGCCTCTCGCTCTTCGCGCGGCGCTTGCCGCAGCATGACCCAGAACGTCCCGCCCGTTGGAACCGCGGCCCGAACGTCGCGCGGAACGGGCGCCGCGACGACCGGAAACGACGCGTTGCGTTCGAGGTATCGCAGGAAGGCACTGCTTGTCATCACGAGCGCCGTTCGCTGCGAGAGAAAGTCCTGATTGGCCGCTTGCCAGGCGTTGTAGTCGCGACCCGGTGGCGGTCGCATCACGCGGTCGTCGTGCACGAGTTGCTGCCAGAAGCGCAGCGCTCGCACTCCCGCGTCACCCCCCAGCGTGGCAGTTCCATCGCGGTCGACGACGGTGCCTCCGGCCTGTCCGACGAGTGCGACCCAGAACCACCACGAGATGGGCACTTCGAAGCCCCATCGGACATTGCCATTCTCGCGCTGTGTCAGGGCGATCGCCGCCGCACGTAGGGAGTCCCATGTCTGCGGAATCGACACACCCGCAGCGTCGAGCAACGCACCATTGGCATACAGCACCGGCGTCGATCGATTGAACGGAATGGCCACGAGCGGTCGCGCGTCGCCGCCCGCGTAACTTCCAGACTGTGCGAGCGCGCGAACGAATGGAATCGCCGCCGCCCCGACGTAGGAATCGAGCGGCTCGAGCACGTGCGCTGCGTCGAGGTACGGCACGACTTCGCCGACGACATGGCTCACCGCCGGCGCAACGCCCGCAGCCAGCGCAGTTCGCAATTTGGCGAGTGCTTCGAAATAGTCGCCCTGGAACACGGCACGAACGCGAACGTCTCGTTGCGAGCGATTGAAGTGGCCGACGAGATCCAGCAGGACTTCTCGGTTGGTGCCGCCGTAGCTGAACCACAAGCCCACGACGACGCGGCCGTCCTCCCGCCTCGCGCGCCGGCATGCCGTTGGGGCTGCGGCCAACGCTGCCATGGACGCGACGGAGACGCGCATTGCTTCGCGGCGGTCCAGGAGCCTCATCCAGTCACCACGCGCGCGCCGTCGTTGGCGGGATCGAACATGTGCACGTGCGTCGAATCGATCGCGACGGTCACCGTGTCGCCTGCGCGCAGTGGGTCGAATCCCACGCGTCGCGCGCGCACTTCGGTGCCCGCGATGTCGAGCGTGATCACTGTCTCGGCGCCGTGCGGCTCCACCGTTCGAACCGTAGCCGCGACTTCGCCCTCGCCGATGCGGACGTGCTCCGGCCGAACGCCGACGGTGACGCGTTCTGGGAACTTTCCGAGAGGGCGCGGGATGCGGAACGGACCTGCGGCGATCTCGTCGCTCGTCACGGTCGCGGAAAGTAGGTTCATCCGCGGCGCGCCGACGAACGTGGCGATGAATTCTGCCGCTGGATGTTCGTAGACCTCGCGCGGCGTGGCGACTTGCAAGAGTCTTCCGGCGCGAAGGACCGCAACTCGATCGGCCAGTGTCATCGCCTCGACGTGATCGTGCGTGACGTAGAGTGCCGTCGCGCCCAAACGGCGAACCAGCGTCCCGATCTCCGTGCGAATGTCTTCGCGGAGGGACGGATCGAGATTCGACAGCGGCTCGTCGAAGAGAAACACGCGTGGCTTGCGCACGATCGCGCGGCCCATTGCCACGCGCTGACGTTCGCCGCCACTGAGTTGATCCGGGCGCCGATCGAGCAGTCGAGTCAGCCCCAGCGTGGCTGCCGCTTCGCCCACGGCGGCAGTCCGTTCCGAGCTTGTCGCGCCCCGCATCCGAAGCGGAAACTCCAAGATCTGTCGCGCCGTCATGTGTGGATACAGCGCGTAGCCCTGGAAGACCATCGCGACATCACGGTCCTGGGGCGGGACGTCTCGCATCGGCCGGCCCGCGAGCGTGATCGAGCCGCTGTCAGGATCGTCGAGGCCGGCGACGAGTCGCAACGTCGTCGACTTGCCGCAACCCGAGGGTCCGATCAGCGCGAGGAGCTCGCCGCGAGAAACGTCGACCGTAAGCTCCGAGAGCGCGGCGTGTGGCGGGCGCCCACCCTCGCCGGGGTACGTCTTGCTCAGCCGATCGATCACCAACTCGGGGGTGGAGTCTGTCGCGCGCTCCCGTTTGGCGTTCAGTTGCTCACCCATGACGTTCGCGGAGCGTCTGTGCGGCCGCAGCCATGCTCTTGAGTTTTGCGTACGCCTCGTCGACCGGAATGTCCGCTGCGTTGCCAGGCGCAAAGCCGCAGTCGGGCACCAAGACAATCCGCTCTTTCGCCACGTGCGCGAGCGCGAGTTCGACGCGATCGACGATGACGTCGGGCGAGTCGATCACTTCGGCGCGGCAGTCGACACACCCGAGACCGATGCGCACCCGCTCGGGCAGATCGCGAAGGCATCGCGTGTCGCCGGCTGCGGGGATCGTAAACTCCATCATGAGCGCGTCGGCGTGCAGCGCCCGCAGCGGTTCGAGAATCGCATCGTACGAACCCTCGCCGACCCACCCTTTGCGCCCCTTGTTCCGGCGGCAGAGGTGAACCGCGGTGGTCACGCCGTCGATGCCGTCGATGACTTCATTGATCAACTCGACACAATGCATCGCCTCGGCGTCCGCGTCGTCGAACTTCGCACGAACCGTCGGGTCGACGAATAGGCAGAGATGTGGATCGTCGAGCTGCACGGTGTGCACGCCGGCATCGCGCAACGCCGTCACCTGCGCCCGGAGGATCGGCACGAGCGCACGAGCGAAATCGCGGCGCGTCGGGTATGCCGCCGCCGACAACTTCTCGTCCCACATTCGCACGCTGAGAAGATACGGACTCGGCAGCGCGACCTTGATCGGCCGCCGTGCGTGGCGCATCGCGAACTGCGCATCTTCCGCAAGTCCCTGCGCATCCGTGAGACGCAACGGCTCGGTCACCGTGTGCCAGTACTTGCCGTCCTGCCCCGATCCCGACAGCTGGCGTGTAAATCCCGACGCGATGTCGCAGATCACCGCGACGTACGAAAACCTCCGCCATTCTCCGTCGCTCACGATGTCCACGCCGGCAGCTTCCTGCAGTGCGATCGCATACGGGACTGCCGCATCCAGCCAACGATCCTGCTGCGCGGGCGTGACCGTTCCCGCGTGCACGCCGTCGAACACGTCTTTGAGCATCTGTGGCCGAGGCATGGATCCCACGACCGTCGTCGGGAACAACGCTGGGACCTTGTGCGGGTCCGTCGCCGGGACTCCCGCCGAGGGCGTCGTCGTCGTTTCGCTCGATGGTTTCATGGCTGCGATTCCGCCCACCACTTCGGCGCCGCCGCGAGGTCTTCGAGTGTATCGATCTCCATGTAGCCTCCGTGCATCGTGGCGCGGTGAAACGCGTGACCGCGCTCGATCATCCATTGAAACAAGTCGATGAGATACGCCCGCTCGAACGTGCGTCCCTCGCGAAACGGTCGGCCGGCAAACTCGGCCGCTGCCTCGTCGAAGGCCGTCAACATCTCGCCCGCCCCGTCGCGATCGAACTTCGCGACGCCGACGAATTCCCCGCTGGCCGCCTCGGACGCGATCTCCCGAGAGAGCCTGACGACCCGTTCACCGTCCGCAAGCATCTTTTCGCCGTCGCTCTCGGGATGCTGCGAGCGGTCGCGATACCGCCGCCGCCAGTCCGAGTCGCACCCGAGCACGGCCGGATGTGCCGACTCGCGCAGAGCCTTCACGATCGCGCCGCGGTACACGATGTCGGCATACGTGCAGACGAAGCCGTCCAAAAGGTGCTGGCGCGCGCACAACAGCGACAGGAGGATGTTGTTGTTCTGCCAGTTGTGATTGTCGACGTACGTGAACTCCGGATAGCGGGCGCGCAGCACGTCCGAGCGGTATCCGCACACGAACACGACATCGCGGCGTCGAAACCCGCCCTCGTCGAGCGCCTCGAGAATCCAGTCCAACATCGGCCGGCCCATCACCGGGACGAGCGTCTTCGGAATCTCGTTCGTTTCGTGCGAGAGCCGGCTTCCACGCCCCGCGCCGATGATGATGGGCCGCATCGCCAACGGTAGCGGTTGTCGCACGACACGGCGTCGCGGTTCAATACGCTGCGACGCCACCGTTCCCGCTCAGGGCACCGACGTTGTAAGCTCTCCGCGCAGTGGATCTCGATCTCACCCTCGGCTTCGTCACCGACCTTCACTTCGGCCCCGAGGCTCGCTTCGAGGGCAAGCTGCGCAAGATGACGGCCCGCGCTGCCGAGCTCGCGCGCAAGGTCGTCCGCGAAATGAACGACGTGCACCGGCCCGACTACTTGGTCAATCTCGGCGATGACATCGAGGACGAATCACACGATGTCGATCTCGAACGCTACGCCGAGTGCCAGTCCATTCTGCGTTCATCCGCGGCGCCCCTGATCAACGTCGCGGGCAACCACGACACGATCCACTTGAAGGCCTCGGAACTGAACACGAGTTGGGGTCGCGACCCCCACGCGCCACTGCACTACTCGTTGGAGCTGGCCGGTTGGCACGTCGTCGTCCTGCATACCGTGGAGCGCATCGGTGTCGACGTCCGCGTCGCGGCCGCACAAATCCGCTGGTTGCAAAGCGATCTCGCTGCGAGTCCGCGACCGACGCTCGTGTTCATGCATCACAGCGCATCCGATCAGGACCTCACGGACTCGCGATGGTTCTCCAAGGCTCCGCACCTTGCGTTGGTGAAGAACCGCGCCGAGTTGCGCGCGACCTTCGAAGCCAGTGGCAACGTCCGGGCGGTGTTCAATGGGCACGTGCACCGACACAACATCGACGTGATTCGCGGCATTCCGTACGTCACCTTCCAGAGTCTCATCGAGAACCTCGACGACGACGCTCCCGGGCGCGCCGCGGAGGCCCACGCGATCGTGCGACTGAGCGCGAGCAAGGTGCTCGTTCGTACCCTCGGCCAAGCCGAGAGCATCCGGGAGTTAACTTTTTAACTTTTGGGTCTCGAACTTACGCGTTGCGTCGTCGGGGCGTCGACTCCGTCTGCCGACACCCTGGACTCTCGAACGTCGTGTATAAGACGGCCATCGGAGGGCCGGGATGCGTGGGCGGGCGTCAGCGAGCGCGTGGCTGTTGGTCGGTTCGATGGCGCTTGCCTCGTGCCGAAAGCACACCGTGCGGGCCGCCACGATCCGGCACATCCCCCCGTGGGTCACCGTCGACGACACGTTCGCCGGTTGCGCGGGCGGTTGAGGCATGCGAACGCGCCGGCCGGTGGCCGGGGTCGTCACGCAGCCCGGGGCAGCGCCGGGACATCAGGTGTACTGCCCCGTGAGCGGCGTCGTATTTCGTGTCACCGCGGCAAGCCCGCATCGCGACGTGGCGGGCAGCCGCTACTACTTCTGCTGCGACGGTTGCGCCGCGTATTTCGGCGCGAACCCGCACCGCGTCCTCGCGTTGCGCGCGCTGTAGCGCTCAGAAGATCACGCCGAGCCGGTACCCCACGCCGGCCAGAAACGCCGCGGAGCTGAGGCCTCCGATCAGCGCTCCGAGGTCGACGTATGGCTCGAAAAAGCCGTTGCGGCCGAGGAAGATCGTGACCGGCAGTTCGCCGACGAGCGCGACGCCGAATCCAACTCCGCCGCCGATACCGCCGCCGGGGAAGAGATAGAAGTCACTGCGGAACATTGGCGTCAACGCGATCTGGTGAGTCAACGGCAACGCCGCGCCGATGCCGACGCCGGGAGTGAACATGAAGAAGAACTGGCCTCCGGTGCTGAAGCCGTTGAACCCGAGTGACGGCTGAATCACGAATTGGCTCACCACGATTCTCGCCGTCGCGCCGAGCCCGATGGCGCCCAACACCGCAGTGCCGCCGCCGCCGCCGCCCACGAGGATCCCGTTCAAGTTCAACGCGAAAATCGCCGTCTGGCTCACGAGCCCGACGCTCCCGCGCGCGTACCGCCCAGCCCAGTCGTCCGATGCGGCGCTCGACGACGATGGCGCCGGCGCCGACGACGACACCGCGGTCGTTGGCAACGTCGTGCCCTGCGCCACGGGTTCCGTCACTTGCATCGGCGCCCCGCTCGACGGCGTCTGTGCGTTTGCGACCACCGGCACCGCGAGCGCCACCATGCCCGCGAACACGCTTCTCCAAACGTTCATGACCCACCTCCGCCGCTGTTCTACGCAGTTTTCGGCCTCCCCGTCCCCCGCGATCGAACGTGCTCGCCCATTTCCGCGGCCGCCGTGCGAGATCGTGGGCACGTCCCGCCCGCCGCGCGACACAAGGGCCCCCGCACGATACACTCGACCTCCGATGAACCCCCGCGCATCGCGCTTCGCGTGTTCCTGGACGCTCGCACCCGCACTCGTCGCCTGCGCTTCCCCGCCGCCGATCGACCCCGACGCGTCACCCGACGTATCCACGGACGCCGTCGTGTCCGACACGCCGCCGCCACCGACGGACTCCTCCGTCGACGCACCGACGCGCGACGGGTCACCGCTGCCGACGTGGTGCGCGCGCGGCGCGGACGTTCCCGGCGCCGTCGTCCCGCCCGGCTTCTGCATGCGCGAATTCGCCCGCGTGAACGCACCGCGCGTGCTCACGTTTGCGCCCAACGGCGACCTGTTCGTCGGCGCGCCACTCGAACCCACGCCCGGTCTCTCCGGCAATGGTCCGATGGGCGGTTCGATCGTGGTGTTCTCCGACGACGACCGTGATGGCGTGTCGGACACCCACTATTTTCTCACAAATCGCGCGCACGTGCATGGGCTGGCGTTCATTGGCGCGTTTCTGTACTTCACGGACGGAAGCTACGTGTATCGACTCGCGTACGCGACAGGCCAACGCGCCGCGGTCGGCGCACCGGAGATGGTCGCGACATTCGAAGGCGGACGTTGGACGCACGGGCTCGCGGCGACGCCGAGCGGGATTCTCTACGCAACGGCGAGCACGAGTGGCGTGTCCCAGTGTGATGGCGGTCCGCTCTCGGGAGAGGTATCGATCGTCGACAGAGTGGCGCACGTGATGACACCGCAGGCCCGCGGCTTTCGAAACCCGATGTACATGCGGTGTCACTTTCGCGACGAGACGTGCATCGCGTCCGAACTCGGCGAGGACGAAACTCGCGGCACCGCGTGCAGCGCGAGCGCGTGTGGGCTTGGCGGAACCGCGTGCGCGGCGCCGCGGACCGATTGCGGCGGGCTGTGCGTCGACGCGGAGACCGACGCGCAGAACTGCGGGCGATGTGGGAACGTCTGCGCGGCGGGGATGGGTTGTGTCGCAGGAACCTGCCGCGCGGGATGTGCGGCTCCGCGCGCGATCTGCGGCGGCGTGTGCGTGGATCTGTCCACCAATCCGCAACACTGCGGCGCGTGCGGCGCGGGCTGTCGACGCGGCGCGCGCGAGAAGCTCGTGGTCGTGCGCGCGGCGACGAGCTACGGATATCCATGCTGCCACACGCAGAGTGTGCCCGGCAGCGCGAGCGATCCGCGGTTCAATTGCGCGATGGTGCAGCGCGAGGAAGCGTTCTTCAACATCGGCGAGACGCCGTTCGGGCTCGATTGGGAGCGTGGCCTCTGGCCCGCGCCGTACACGAACGCACTGTTCGTCGGTCTCCACGGCAGTGCGTACCGAGCGCCAGGAGCGGGCGCAGGATCGCGCGTGACGTTCATCGCGACGGACCCGACGTCCCATGCGCCGATGGGTGAGTCCCAGACGTTCGTGGACGGATGGGGGCCAACGGGACTGCAACTTCGTCGTGCGGCGGACGTAGCTTTCGCGCGCGACGGGCGACTGTTCGTCTCGGACGACGTGGGAAACCGAGTGTACTGGATCGCTCCGACGAACCTACAACGGCCGTGACGTCCCGCGCTCGAGCCTCGGGCACGGACGGCCGCTCGTTCGCGGCGATCGCACTTGTCCCGGTGGAGGCGGCGAGAGTGCCACCTGCACGATGCATTCAACCACATCGGGCTTCACAGCGTGATCCTTCCGCCCTGCCTTGGGTTGGTCTGCGAGCCCCTCAACACCGCTATCGAGAAACCGGCGGCGGATTCGCGGACTGCGCAGGCTGGCGAAAGCAGCCCCTCGCGGACCACGGAGCGCGGTGATAGCGTCGCGCCCGATGGTACTTCGTAGTTCACCGCGTTCCCTGCTTCCGCTCGCCGCCGTCGCCGCCGCACTCGCGCTGGTCGCTCCGGCACGTCCCGCGCACGCCGTCGAGAACGCGGAGCGCCAGGGCGGCCGCTTCGGCGTGTCGCTGCTCGGTGGATTCGCACTCGGCGCCGGCCCGGGATTCACGTCCCCGACGGGACTCGTCGGTCCGGTGCTGCGATTCGGCGGCGCCGTCACCGATCGATTTCACATTCTCGGCGAGTTCACGTTGCTCGCGCTCCCGGGCGGCGCGATCAGCGGCGTGCCGGGCATGGGTTTCCACGCGGCGGTGGGACTCGCAGGGCAGGGGTACATCGGTCCGCGACTGTTCGTCCGTACGGGACTCGGTGTCGGCTGGGCAACTGCGGTCACGGGCAGCAGTTGGTTCTTGCCGTTGCCCGGGCCGCGGATCGCGCTGGCCGCTGGGTATGATCTGTACCGCCGGGACGAGCTTTCCATCTCGGTGGCGCTCGAGGGGTCGTACACGTTCCTGTTCAACGCTGGGTCGGGGTCGGATCGACTGTTCACGCTTGCCGCGAGCATCGGCGTCGATTGGTACTGACGTCCGTGTGCGGAAAGCCCGCGGGAGTGAGTCGCTCTCAGCACTGCATGGCGGTCGCGATCTTGTGGACACTCGCCGCGGCGTGCGTCCCCGCTCCCGTCGCGCCGGACGCCACGGACCCGATCGATGTGCTCGACGCAACCTCCGCCGACATTGTCAGTCGCTGCTCCATTCCGCGCGCCGACGCCGCACTGCCGGCTCTCAACTGGGACGCGCCGCCCGATGCGTTGTTGCCGAATCTCGTCCCGGTTGTCGATGGGCTGCAAGTTCAAGCTCGGGTGTTCGGCGCCGGATCGTGTGAAGTGATGGAGGGCTGCACGCTTCCCGGCGCGCGACGACTGTTGCGATTCGACCTGAGCACACCGAACCTCGGCCGTGCAGATCTGTATCTCGGTTCGCCAACGGACACGAACCGACCCGACGGAGCATTCGAGTTCGGACGCTGTCACAACCACTGGCACCTTCGCGGCTATGCCGACTACCGCCTACTCGATCCCATGGGCGCCGAAGTTGGGCGGGGACACAAGCAGTCCTTCTGTCTCGAGGATACGTTCCGTTGGATGAATCAGGGACGGAGCCTGTGCCCCGGTGAGCAGTTCGGATGTGAGAATCAAGGCATCCACGCGGGGTACTTCGATCTGTATCCTCGATCGTTGGACTGCCAGTATGTCGACGTCACCGACTTGCCGCCCGGCAACTACCGACTTCGCGTGCGAATCAACGTGGAGCGCGCGCTCGCCGAGTCGAGCTACGACGACAACGAAGCGCTCGTCGATGTGACGATTGCCGCGACGATCGCGGACGCGGGAAGTGCCACGAATCCCACCGATGCGTGCGCCGGAGACGTGAGCGGGCCGGATCGTGAGTGCGGCTGGGTCGCCGAGAGCAGCCGCGAGTGCGTGTGGGGAACGACGGTGACGCTCGGGTGCACTGCCGATTGCGCGCCGAGCGTGGGAGTATGTGCCGGCAACCCGATGATTCGCGTCTGCCAGGGATCGGGGCCGTGCACGCATGGCGACTCGATCGCCGAGAACGATGATGCCTGTGGCGGAGTGTGTTCGTCGGTGACATTCCGTTGCCCGGTCGGCGGAATGTACTCGGTGATGACCGGAGCGCATCAATCGGGCGCGGCATACGAGTGTCGACTCGAGGCGCGGTGAGTGCGTCCGTTCGTTGAGGCCGACGAGGCCACAGTGACGCTGGAGTGCTACCGCCGCGCGGCGGCCGCGAAGCGCGATTTCAGATCGCCATAGACTCCTTGGTACGTCGCGTGGGCTTCGCGATACGCGTGGGCAGTCGCGGGTTCGGGAACGAGACGCTCGACGACACGCACCCAGTGATCAGCGATGTCCAGCACACGTGGCGCGAGGTTGGCCCCCACGGCCGCGAGCATTGCCGCGCCCAGTGCGGCGCCCTCCGTGGAGTTCGTCATCGTCACGTCGACATCGAGGACATCTGCCACGAGTTGGCGCCAGAACGGGCTACGCCCACCGCCTCCCGTGATGCGTAGTTCGGTGATCTCGATCGGCGGGTTCGTCGCGCGCATCAACTGAATCGCGTCGCACAGCCCGAACGTGATCCCTTCGAACACGGAACGCGCGATGTCGTCTTCGGTGCTCGCGGCCGACAGTCCGACGAACGCCCCCCGCGCGTTCGCGTCGTTGTGTGGCGTCCGCTCGCCCATGAGATACGGCAGAAACGTGACACCGCCAGCCCCGGGCCGGGAGCGCGCGGCACTCGCGGCGAGTTCGTCGTATGGGCGCTTCGCAAATGTGTCTCGGTACCAACGCAGCGCGCCGCCGGCCGAGAGCATCACACCCATCGCGTACGACTGCCCCGGCACCGCTGCGCAAAAGCTGTGCAGTCGCATGCGGGCATCGACGCGCAGAGTGTCCGTGTGCGCGAATACGACACCCGACGTGCCGATCGACACCATGCCGAGTCCCGGACGCAGGACGCCGAGACCCAACGCCGCCGCGGCATTGTCGGCCGCTCCCCGCACCACGGGAAGTCCGCGGGGCAGCCCAGTGACCACGGCGAGGTCGCGCGACAGTTCGCCAGAGACCTCTGGCGACTCTCCAACGCGGGGAAACAGCTGCGGATTGATGTTCGTCGCGGCCAATAGCCCGTGCGACCAGCGACGCGCTTCGGGATCGAACGCCAGCGTGCCACTCGCGTCCGACACGTCCGTACCGAGTACGCCAGTGAGCGTATAGACCACCCAGTCCTTCGGCATCAGAACGTGGCGCACCCGCCGAAACACGTCGGGCTCGTGCGAGCGAAGCCACAGCAGCTTCGGCAACGTGAAGCCCTCGAGCGCGAGGTTCTTCGCCATGCGGCGTAGTCCGTCGAGACCGACGAGTCGGGTGATCTCCGCACACTCGGCCGACGTCCGCGTGTCGCACCACAGGATCGCTCGGCGCACGAGCTTGCGGTGCTCGTCGAGCAAGACCGCCGTGTGCATCTGCCCGGTGACGCCGATGCCACGCACGTCGGCCGCTGCCGGACCGAGAGTCGACGCGAGTTCGCCAAGCGCCTCGACCGCGGCGCGAGCGAAGTCGTCGGCGTTCTGCTCGGCCCACCCCGGCTGCGGCGTAGTCAACGCGTACTCACGCGACGCGGTCGCGACGACCTCGCCCGAGTCCGCGCGCACGACGACGGCATCGAGTCCCGACGTGCCGACGTCCAGTCCGATCACGAACGACATGGCGCTACGCAAACACGACTTGCAGCTTCATTGCTGCCTTGCCAGTCTTCATCCGCTCGATGCCCGCTGCGAGTTCCTCGATGGGCAGCGACTCCGAGATCAACTCCTTCACCCGAATCACGCCGTTCTCCATCAGCCTGAACGCTCGGTCGTACGTGCGACGAATGGCGAAACTGCCGATGATCTCGATGTCCCGACGGTAGATCTCGAACGGCTTGATCTCGATGGTCGCATCGGGCGAGCACACGCCGAAGATCAGGAACCGTCCGCCATTGGCAATGTGCGGAATCGCCGCCTGCACCGCTTTCGGATTGCCCGTGGCATCGATCACGACGTCGAAGCCCCACTTTGAGATCTTCCGCAGCTTCTCGTCCATTGCAGTGTCGGCAATCACGACGTTCGCCGCACCGAACTTCGTCGCGAGATCCAACTTCGACTCCATCGTGTCGACCACCGTCACGCTCGCAGCGCCGTTCGCACGCGAAGCCTGCAGTTGCAGCTGCCCAATGGGTCCGGCCCCGAAGATCAGGACGTCGGATCCAATTCCAATCCGCGCGCGGTCCTGGCCGAATACCACGCACGCGAGCGGTTCGGTGAATGCGCCTTCTGCGAAGCCCACTCGGTCGAAACGGTAGCAGTTCTTCGCCGGCACTCGAACGTACTCTGCAAACCCACCGTCGCGCGTGACGCCGACGGCGTTCCACTTCAGACAGTGATTCTGTCGTTGTGTCATGCAAAAGTGGCATTCCTCACACGTCACCGTCGGGTCGACCATCACGCGGTCTCCCGCCGCGAGTTCGGTGACCTCCTTGCCGACCTCGACCACCTCGCCGGCCATCTCGTGCCCTTGGATCAGCGGATACGTCGGGAAGAACTCACCGTCGAAGATGTGCACGTCCGTGCCGCAGATGCCGCACGCGCGCGAGCGTACGAGCACGTCCTTGGGACCGATGGTCGGAATCGGCGCGTCGTTGCGAATGACGATGTCCCGGAGCCCTCGGAGAACGGCGGCTTTCATGGGTGCGAGGGTGCCGCCGGTCGCTCGAAATGGGAAGGGCGTCATGGTCGCGGGAGCGTCGTTGCGGCCAACGCGATGCTGCGGGCGTGCGCTCCGCGGCCGCAATGCGATAGGGTGTCCCCGATGCGCACCGCGCCGCTGGCTCTGATGCTGCTCTGCTCGTGCGGCGCGCGTACTGGGTTGGAAGGTCCGCCGCAGTTGGATGTTCCGATGGATGTCGCCAGCGACGTACCCATCGACGTGCGCGTGCCGGCGGACGTCGTTCCGTGCTCCAGCGACACCGACTGCGACGATCGCATCGCCTGCACGACCGACGTCTGCCAGTCGGGCCGATGCGCGCACGCAGCGATCGACTCGCGCTGCGACGACGGCGTGTACTGCAACGGGAGCGAGATCTGCGTGCGTGGCACCGGTTGCATCCCCTCGTCGCGCGACTGTCGCGACGCGGTTCCATGCACCGTGGACCGCTGCGACGAGGCGCGACGCGCGTGCGCTCATGAGGCGGATCCGTCGCTCTGTCCAATCAGTCATCGCTGCGACGGTGCGATGGGCTGCGTGGCGCGCGCGATCGCGCACGATTTCGAGCGGCTGTTCGAGATCGACTTGCCCAGCGGCCGGACGCACCCGCTCGGCTTCACGGGCATGCCGCTCACGGACATCGCTTTGCACCCGAATGGGACGCTGTACGGCGCACTCATGGGCCAATTGGTGACGGTCGACTACCTGCGTGCCACCACGACGCGCGTCGCCGACGTGCCGGGACGTTTCGTCGGCCTCGAGGTGTCGGCCGGCGGAACGCTCTATGGATCCACGGACGCTCGTGTCGTGCGGATCGACCTGGTCGCCGGGCGTGCGATCGATGTGACGCAGTTTCCGGCGGGTTTCTCGGCGTCCGGGGATCTCGCATTCGTCCAGGACACGCTGTACGGAACCGCCATGTCCAACATGGGTCCGAGCGACGACGTCCTCGTCCGTCTTCCGCTCGACGGACGGCCGAGCACCGTCATCGGCGCGACCGGCGTGCGGTGCCTCTGGGGACTCGCGCCGCTCGGGACGACGCTGTACGGGATGTCGTGCATGGGCGATGTGGTGCTCGTCGACGTGACCAACGGTTCGACGCGGTTGCTGGCGCGTACGCCGACGATGTTCTGGGGCGCCGCCGCGCGCTGAATGCCTTGCGCGATCGTGTGCAGGCGGTCGCAGCACACGTGCTACCCTCGAACTCGCCGTGAGCGGATCGGATCAGAAAGGCGCGGACGCGACGCTCGCCGCGACGCCCGCGGGTGCGCCAGGGGCTGCGCGCTCCCAGACGGCGGAGCCCGCGACGTCCGCGGTGATCGCCGGGCGCTACGAGATCATTGGTCTGCTCGGCGCGGGTGGCATGGGGAGCGTGTACCGCGCGCGGGATCGCGAGCTTGACGAGACCGTCGCGATCAAGATGCTGCGGCGCGAACTGGTTGATCGGCCCGACTCGCTCGAACGTTTCCGTCGCGAAGTGAAGCTCGCACGCAAAGTGACGCACCGAAACGTCGCGCGCACGTTCGACATCGGCGAGCACGACGGCGAGAAGTACCTCACGATGGAGTTGGTCGAGGGCGAGTCGCTCGCCGCGCGTCTCGTGCGGGATGGCGCGCTCACGGTCTCCGTGGCCGTGGCACTCGCGCAAGAGATCCTCGCCGGACTCGAGGCTGCGCACGCGGCCGGAGTGATCCACCGCGACCTCAAGCCCGACAACGTGTTGATCGCGCGCGACGGACGGGTGGTGCTCACGGACTTCGGCATCGCGCGTGCGGACGACAGCGCACGCGTCGGCGCAGCGCAGACCGCGGGGATTCCGCTCGGGACGCCGCTGTACATGTCCCCCGAGCAAGTCGAGGGTTCGCGAACGATCGACGCACGTGCGGACGTGTATGCGTTTGGCGCGATGTTGTACGAAATGCTCGTCGGGCAGCCGCCGTTCGATGGCGAAACCGTCGTTGCCATCATGCTCGCGCGACTCACTCGGCCGCCACCGGACCCGCGGGTCGTGCGGCCCGATCTGCCCACCGCGCTCGCGGACGTCGTCATGAAGTGCATGGCGAAGCGACCGGAGGATCGTCCCGGCGGCGCGGCGGAGATCTCGCGTGTGCTTGCGACGATGACCATGCCGTTGCCGAGCGTCGAAGCGAAACCAACGCGTCCGTCGCGACCGCCGGCGCCGCTGCCCGAGCGGACGACGGGCGGTCGACTGCGGAGCCTCGCGGTCTTGCCGTTTCGCAACAGCGGACCTCCCGACGACGAATACCTCGCGGAGGGCGCCACCGAAGACCTGATTGACACGCTCAGCATGACGCCGCTCCTGCGAGTGCGATCGCGCGGCGCGGTCATGAAGTTCAAGGGTCGCGACATGGATCCGCGGGAAATCGGTCGCGAGTTGGACGTTCAGGTGGTCGTCGACGGGTCGTTGCGCCGCACGCCAGGGAGCGTCCGGGTGACGGCGCGACTGCAGAGCGTCGCGGACGGGTTTCAGATCTGGGCGAAGCGTTTCGATCGTGCCGAATCCGAGCTGCTGGCGGTGGCGGACGAAATCGCACGGGAGGTCTCTGCGGCGTTGACCGTGCACCTCGACGTGCCCGACCGTGCGGTGCACAGCGATCCGGAGGCGGTGGATCTTTATCTCCGTGCGCGCGCGGAGCACCGCAAGCTGTTCGCGTTTGGCGCCGGCCGCGCCGTTCCCTTGTACGAAGCTGCGCTTGCCCGTGCGCCCGACGAGCCGACGTTTCTCGCGGGTTACGCCTCGGCGCTCGTTCGAGTTTGGTTCGCCGGAACCGACCCGACCGGAACGGCACTCGACCGCGCGCGGGTCGCCGCGCAGAAGGCCGTTGCGAGCGCGCCGCACCTCGGAGACGCGCACGTGGCGCTGGCAACGATCGCGCTGCACACCGACAACGCCGTCGAGTCGATGCACGAACTCAAGCGTGCATTGCGAGCGGCCCCGGGGCTCGCGCCGGCACACGAGATGCTGGGCTTGCTGCTGCTCGAAATCGGCCGAATTCCCGAAGCGGTGAAGCGGTTGGAGGCCGCGATCGCGCTCGATTCGGCGGCGATCAACGCGTATGCCGACCTCGCGCGGGCGCACGCGCTCCTGGGAGACTTCACGACGGCGCACGCAACCCTCGCGCGGCTCGAGAGTTTGAATGCCGCCGAGGCGGCGGGCGCGCTGGGGCGAATGTACGCACGCTTCGCAACGTGGCAGGGCGATTTCGAGCGTGCCGCCGATCTGCTCGCGCGTGCCGTCGCGCCGTCGGATCCGGCCGCCACAATGGGCGTGAGGCAGATGGTAAGCAAGGAAACACCCGTCGAAGTTCGGCGACAGATCATGGACATGGTGTTCAACAACCCAAGCAACGCACCGCGTCGGCGCGTGCTCTTCGGGCAGATCGAGACGGAGATCGCCGCTTCCGTGGGCGACCTCTCGTGGGCAATCGACGTACTGCAGCGCGCCGTCCGCGACGGACTGATCGACCTGTCGTGGCTCGACGCGTGTCCGGTGCTCGCAACGTTGCGCCCCGATCCCGCGTTCGCCGCGGCGCGCGCCACCGTGGCCGAACGCGCGCAGCGAATCGTCGAAGCGTACTTGGCGGAGTGACCGAGTCTCAGGCCGTGCGAAGCGAGAGTGGACCGAGGTAGTCGCGCTTGCCGAGCGGCACGCCGTTGTGCCGCAGGATCGCGTAGGTGGTCGTGAGGTGAAAGAAGAAGTTCGGCACGGCATGCTCGAGGAAGTAGTCCGCGCCGGTCATCGTCTTGCCTTCCCACCGCGGTTGCGTGATCACGCGGGCGGCAGCGCCCTCGAAGTCCTTCTCCGCGAACCCGTCGAGGTACGCGATCACGGCGCGCACGCGCGTGTGCAACTCGTCGAGCGTCTTCTCGTTGTCCTCGTGTTTGGGCGCTTCTTTGCCAGTCATGCGCGCCGCCGCGATTTTCGCGGTGTCGCAAACCGCCTGAACCTGCCGCACGAACGCGAATTGGTCCGGCGCGAGGCGCAGGCCGAGAATGACGGTGGGATCGAATGCCTTCGTCGTTGCATACGCCGCGGCGGCGTCCAGCCACTTGTCGAGTTGCCCGAGCTGCTTCTTCATCTGCGAGATCACGGAGTGGTACATGGCGGGGATCCTACGGCGAAGCGGGGCGCGCGTCATTGTTGGACGTTGCCCCGCCGTCGCTACGATCCGGTGAGCGCAAAGTCCAGAGCTCGCAGTGAAAGTGTCAGCGCCACGCATACGCAAACACACAGCGCCGCGGTCCACGCGAGTGCGATCGCCGGCCGCAAGAGGTTGCGCTGCGCGGTGCGCTCGGACATTGCCGCGAGGATCAACGGATGGTCGGCACTCCCGCGAACGCGCATCCTGCGACGTGCGCCGCGGTAGTCGTTCGCGGGAAGCGCCCGCGTGTCGATCGACGCCTCGCCTGAGATCAGGACGCCGGCGCCGGGGGCGAGCACCGTTTCCGTGACGGTCACCTCCGTGATGTCGCCGTCCTTCGCGTGCTCGGCAATCTGTTTCGCGACCTCCGGGCGAAGCTCGGCGAACCGACTGGGCTTGAACACTCTTGTACGCTCCTCGCCAACGATCAGGACGTGGTCGACGTCGATGGCGCACGTCTCCGTGCCGTCGACTGCGTCGATCGCCGCGGCGACGGTCTCGTCGACCAGCGTCGGCCCCTGATAGTTGTACGCGCCACTTCGATACGAGTACGAGATGCACGTGTGCCGCGCGAGCACCGGTGCATCATCGATGCCACGCAGCGGCTCGCCGATCGCGCGCAACGTCGCCACCACTTCCGCGGGGCCTTCGCGAAGGTCTGCGATGTGAAGCGTCGGCATCGAGTGCACGCGGCGAGCGAGTGCGAGCGAGCGGCCCGCCGCGACCAGACACACGACGGCGGAGCCCAGCAACACGGCGGCGATCAGGACGTCGACCACGCCGATCATGTCGCCGATGCCGGCCGTGCGCGCATTGGCGTGAACACCCGCCGGCTCCGCGCGACGAGGAACGTCGTGAGCGCCGAAAGCAGCACAGCCGAGATGCCACACGCTGCCCGGACCGCCTTCCGCACTTCGCGCGCGCGTCGGATTCGGTGGACATCGAGGTTCGGGATACTCAGCGCGCCCGTGAGTGGTCCGTTGCACGGGCCGAGCGCTCCATCTCGCATGCACGCGAGGACCTCGACTCGCGCCCCGGGGGGGATCCACCGCTCGGTGTACTCCAGTCTTCGTCCCGTGCAGCGCGACGCTGCGCGCGGAATCGTCCGCGACGAGTACTCCGGCGTCGAGCCCAGATCGAACACCATCGCGTCGCGCCAATCCCACGTGCGGTGATCTGAGAGCAGCGACGAATCGCCTGCGGTCTCGAACATTGTCAGCCTGACGACGCGATCGCCGTCGACCAGCCGCATGCCGTCGCGCACACGAGTGTGACACACCGTGGTTCCGTCTTCGCCGCGGCTGCGGTCGACGACCCACCACCAGTGTCCCGCAGTGCGCCGACCAAGGGGCGTGACGCGATCTTCGGGACCGACGACGGTACCCGAGTACACCGCAGGCCCGACGCGCGGCGACGCGAGCGTTGCGCGGGGCACGCCGTGCATCCAGCGAAGTCCGGCATACTCGCCGCGTGCCGTGAGCCACGCGATCGCGAAGATCGCGCCGATGAGTAGCGTCGCAGCGAGCACGGGGATCAACTCGCGGCGAGAGAAGCGCGGCATCGCACGCCCTACGGGGATGCCGACGCGGGACGGTAGATAATTTCGACGCGCGAACCAGCAGGAACCGCGGTGGGATCGACGGTGACGCGATTGGCCACCGGGTCATAGGTCCACCCCATGGTGAGTCGCGTGCGCACGCCACCCGAGGACACGATCCAGACCTGAATCGTGTCGGCGCGCGCGGGCACGCTCAGTGTCCAAGCGGTCGTTCGTCGCGCGATCCCTGACGCGAAGCTCGTGAAAATCGTGCTCCAATCGGTGGCGCACACGCGCGCGCGATCGCCCATGGTGCGCGTGGTGAGGTTGAGATACTGCGTGCCGCGCGCGGCGAGCGTCGGGCAATCGGTGCGGCTCTCGTAGCCGACGATGCTGTTGAACACGTAGCCCGTGAATCCGGGCCACGCACTTGCCGTCGCGTGGAACATGTCCGAAGTCATCGGTCGACTCTCGTCGTCCGTCACCGCCACGAAGAACTTCACCGACGTCGGCCGCAAGAAGTCTCGCCACGTCGGATAGGTGTTGATCACGACTTGCAGACCGTTGTTGCTTGACACGTACGAGTTGACGTGTCGAAACCTCGGGCCATCGGCGCAGCCCGCGCCCGCAAGCGGCGGAGGCACACACACTTGCAAGATGCCCGTGCCGCGCGTGCCGATCACGATCACGCGGTAGTCGAGACCGCTCGACGCGAGGCTCGATGCAAAGCGGTTCAAATTGGCATTGAGGTTCATGGTTTCTTCGACCATCGAACCCGACGTGTCGATGAACCAGATGATGTCGACCGGCGCTCGGGTCGCCATCATGTCCGTGAACGTCTGCGTGGCTTCGCACTGGTTCATGAACGTCGGCAGCGGCAACCACGAACGATCGCACGGTCCCCACGTCCCGATTTCGCCGGCGCCCAAGCAACTCTGCTGACCCATCCGACACATTCCGCGGAACTCGGGTTGCTGGCGTTGAAAGCACTCGCGCGGCGGATCCGTCGGCAGGCACGGACAGTTCTCGTTGGCCTGACCGTCACCGTTGTCGTCGAAGGGCGTGTCGCAGTTCTCGACGAGTCCGCCGTCGCCGGGAGGCGGGACGATCACGACGTCCGTGGGACCGATGGTTCCTGTGTCTTCGCCCGGGAGCGACGAGTCGTCCTCGAGTACCATCGCGTCACCCGACGACGCATCGCGACGGCGCAAACCGGTTTCGCCTACCTCGCCATCATCGGCACCGCAACCCGGTGCGCCAGCGCCGAGCGCGAGCGTCGCGCACAGGATGCACGCGCCGCGTGCGAACAAAGAACGCTTGGACGATCGATTCATGGTGGCCAACCTCTCGTTTCGCCGGCGCTCGCTCTGGCTCGCCGACCGTGCTGCGCGATCTCCGCTGCTACCGTGAGGGCACAATGATCCAGTCTGGCGAGATCAGCAATGGTCACAGTTCTGACCACCCCTCGCGCCGAACCGCATCAGCGAATCACGCTTCGCGCCTGGCCCTCGGCCGGCATCTCGCCGACGAACTTCTCCGCGCGGGGATGGGCCTTCTCGACCGGCTCGCGTCAGGGGCCAGCGTGGATTGCTCGTCACCGTCCGCCGTGATAGCCAAGTAGCCATGAGCGTTCCGATTGCGGTGCTGAAGGACGAACTGAGCGCGTATTTGCGGCGCGTGCGTCGGGGGGGGAGGCTGAGCGTCACGGATCGGGGCCGACCCATCGCGCAGCTCACACCACTTGCGGCCACGCCAGAACACGCCGAGGAGACGGCGCTGCTCGAACTCGAGTCTGAGGGCGTGCTTCGCCGCGGTCGGGGCGGCGCGCTGCCCACGTTTCGGCCCATTCGCGTTCGCGGGCGACCGGTTTCCTCGACGCTGCTCGACGAGCGGGGCCCACGGCGTTGAACCTCTTCTTCGACGCGAGCGCACTCGTCAAGCGGTACCTGAGCGAGCCGGGTTCTGCGACAGTCGCTCGCCTCGTCCGTGCTCGCGGCGCGGTCGTAGTCTCGGATGTGTCTCGAGTGGAGGTCCGGGCGGCCGTGTGGCGGCGCGTGCGCGCCAGGGACGTGCCCGAGGCGGACGCGCGGCGAGCGCTTTCGCGATTCGAGGAGGACTTCAGGCAAGTCTCAGTCATCGAGGCACGGCGGATCGTGCTCGAGACCGCCTCGACCCTCGTGGAACTTCACCCGTTGCGAGCCTACGACGCGATTCAACTCGCGTCGGCGTTGACCTACGCACGGCGCACCCGGCGAGCGCTTACCTTCGTGTCGGCCGACGCCGAGCTGAACTCCGCTGCACGGTCGGAGGGATTGCGAGTCGCCCGGGTCGGCTGACGTTGCGGCGACATCGCTTTTGCGACGAAGTGCGCGCGAGCGTCGCAAGCGCTCCGCGGCCCGCACTCACTCGCACGTGGGCTGCGGTCCCGATCCGGTGCAGCGGAAGGTCGCGGGGTTCTGGCACTGGCACTGCCACTGACAGCACATCAGCGGCAACACGCATGCGGCGTAGTCTGCGCGGTCGCGGTAGATGCACTGTGTGCGGACCGGCGCGTCGCGCGGCGCGGTGTCTCTCGCGGGCGGGAGGTCCGCGGGGGAGACGTCCTGCGCGTCGGGGAATTGCGGTGTGACGGACTGGGCACAGCCGGAGAGCGAAGCGAGTGCGGATCCCACCAGCACGGTCAGCGCGAGGAGTGAGCCGGCGCGCATCGCGTGAGCGTAGCGCGTTGAGCGCCGGGGCGGAGGATGACGCCAGGTTCGGACATGGGCGAACTGTTACCTGAGCCTGGCATCGACGGGGCGAGCACCATTCATGGCGTCATCGTCGCTCGCTTCGCCTACCACTTCGCAGCGGGCGGGCGCGCGCCCCCAAGTTCCGCGCCGGATTGCCGTTCTCCTGGACATGCGCTCGCAACGAACACCCCGACCCGCGAACAGCCGTGGGGCTGGCCCGTGCCCGACGCCACTGACCGACGCACTCGGTCCCGCGACATGACGGCGCGATGCGCGCGGCTTAGTATCCGTCCCGGAGAACGCATGAGCACGGCACACAAGATCGTGGACTGGCGGCATCGGGCGGGGCGGGCCCTCGCCGAGGCGTTCAGCGGATTGCCTGCGGGTCGGTACGTGATCGTGCCGGAGAATGAGTTTGTCGAACGCGACGCCGACCCGTTGTCGGCGCGGATGAGGCCGCGATCGAGGTCGCGCTTCGGGACGTTGCCGAGGGGCGGACGCTCGCGTGGGAAGATGTCCGCGCGCGTCTGCGGGCGAAACTCAAGCAGCCCAGACGCAGCAAGCGGAAGTGATTGTTCGCCTCGCCGCGAGCGCGCAACGCGACGTCGAGCGTCGATTCGCGCGGCTCGCGGTGCGCAACCGGCGTGCATGTATGGCGCGCGGTAGACGAGCCCGTGCAGCGAAGGCACTCATGCGCTGGTCCGCAGAAACGGCGCGGCCGCGAGATCGTTTCCGACTTCGCTCACGGAGTGGCGCGAGCGCCGTGAATGCTGTCGGCGACGGCGCAGATCGCCTGCGCGAGGCCACCGAGCCCGATAGCGTAAAGCTCCTTCGCGCGCATGGTCGCGATGCAGTTCAACACCGAGGAAAGGACACCGTGCTTGGGCGAATCACACAGCAAGCGCATCGCTTGGTAGTGGTCGCCACTTCGGATCATCTCCGCGACGCGATCGTGGAGCGCGAAGTTGAACTCGAATGCGTCCTTGCCGATGAGTGCGCGCAATGACGTGACGTTCTCGAATTTCGTGCCGGCGGGCGTCTTCATTGAGCCGACGTGGCTCTGGCCGGACGGGGTGTCCAACAATCCCTGTGCCTCGAAGAAGCGCGAGACGACGAACGCCTTCTGAAGCCACACCACCGCGTCAAGATTGTCTTCCGGACGCCGCTGGACGTAGTGCCTGTAGTCGCCGAGAACCTGACGGACAGCCTGCAGCACAAAGACTGCGACCGGACCCTGAGTCGACGCGCCAGCGGCGGGGCCGACGACGACTTGACCGAAGCGAAGCAGCGCAGCGTCGATCGATGACTCCGATCGACCGACCATGTCGTCGATCGCGCGGTAGTAGGGTTCGTGGTCAGATCGGCACCTCGCACACACGGCACAGTGGGCCGCCACAGCCGACAGCCATGGCTCATACGGCCATCGGTGTGCGCGAGCGACCGTCGAGCAGTCGATGTCCAATACGGCGCGCGGGTCACCCACGAGCGACACCGTACGCACCGACTGGCTTCCTCGTCCACCGCGCCCCCGCCCGATCTCCCGCCGCTCACCGAGCCCTACAGCGATTCGGTGCTCTCGCCCGGTCGGTTCGAGCCCGCCGTGCAGTTGCGCTGGACCGACACGCGCGGGCCGCACGATGGGTTCGCGTGATCGGATTTACCGCGCTCCGATCACCACGCCCACGCCCGCCTGCACGCCGACTCCGTTGCCCGTGAACGTCCCGACGTCCGGATCGCGCGCGACGACGCAAGCGACGCCAATGACCGGCACCAGCGACACGACCGGCGCGATTCGCCACGCGAACCCCACGCTCGCCGTGACGAACAAAATCGGCTGCAGCCTCCACGGTTGTCCGCCGCGCGGGAAGAACAGCTGGTTCGTCAGTCCCATGGAGAACACGAACGCGTGGCCGCCGTGGAGGTTGACGCCGAGCAGCAGCGGCACTTCGAGCGCGAGCTTGTTGGGGATGCTGTAGGTGAGTGCCGGTGCGAGCGACACGTCGATGCCGCGTTCGTCGCTCGGCGCACGGACGAGTGCGATGCGACTCGTGAGCGAGCCACCGTACGTGAACGCGCGGGCGCCGATGTCGAGGCGGTCGTGCACTCCGACTCTCACGCCGACGTCGAACTGCGGATGCACGAGAATCGAGTCGCTGCTCACCGCCCCCGACACGCTCGGCGCTGCCACCACTTCCCAGTGCCCGCGACCGAGCGTGCGCGCGCGCGCGAACGGCACAAACGACTGGCACGCCGCAACCGCGCACGCTGCAACCGTGCACGCGGCGCCGAGTGCGAACGCGCGTGGGCCGCATGGACTCACGGGCACCTCGGCGGCGTGTACGTCCACGTGTCGTCGAGCACGCTCGAGAGCCCGCGTGAGCCGCCGAACACCACGAGCGTCCGCGTCGCCGGGTCGAACGCGAGGACCGCGTGGCGTCGCGGGGTCGGCAATTGCGTCGCGGGCAGCGGAACGACGCGCACCGTGTCGCCGAGAACGAGGCCATCGCTCGTCGCCACGTCGTAGTAGTCGGATGCGTCGCCGCCCGTGAGCCAGAGCACGCCGCATGCGTCGTCCATCGCGTAGGCGAAGTGCGTGATCGCGCCGGCGGTGCCCTGCTCGCTGCGCTGCGACCAACGTTGCGTCGCGAGGTCGTAGCGAAACGCACCCGGCGTCGGCCCGAGCGTTGCGTGCCCGCCGAACGTGTAGAGCGCGCCCCGGGGATACGCGAGCGCGGAGTTGGACGTGGCCGGTGGACGCGTGCCCTGATTCGGCAGCGCGCTCCAGCGATCCGTCGCGAGATCGAGTTCCCACAGGTCGTCGAGTTCTTCGAAGTACAGCGATCGCAGCCCGGCGAAGAACCACGCACGGCGGCCGTCGGTCGCGGCCATCGCGTCGAAGCGCGCGTCGGGACCCTCGGGCAACCGCGACCAGCGGAGCGTCGCGAGATCGAGCGCCCACACGTCGGCCGTCGGTACGCCGTCGTCGCCGCCTGCGACGATCATTCGATCGCGCGCCGCGTCGATCACGGCCGCGGCGGTGTATCGCGCCGTGGGTCCCGGACCCGTGTCGAGTCGCTCCCACGATCGCGTGGCGAGTGTGAACGCCCACGTGTCGTCGAAGCGACGGCGCCAGTTCGAGCCGCCGTACACGATCATTCGACTGCGCCGCGGGTCCCACACTGCGACGTGACCCCAGCGCGCGGCCGGTCCCGTTGCGCTCGCCACGAGCTGCCACGCGGGAGGTGCGGGATCGCCCGGCGGCGCCGGCGGCCCGCAGGCGGTCATGGAGCACGCGACGCACGCCACGAGCGCTGTGAGCACGGACGTCGTCACGACTCGCGCCCGCCCGCGGTTGCGCGGAGATGCTCGAGAAGCGCGTCGTCGAACACGCGCGTGGCTTCCACCGTGGCGCGGTGGGCGCCGTCGGCATCGCGCGCGCGGAGCAGGGCGAGCAGCGATCGGTAGCCGGCGACCAGAAGGTCGGGCGGAATCGGCGCGAGATGATCGATGCTCGGCAGTGCCTCGCTCAGTCGATGGACCGTGTTCAGCAACAGCTCGTACGCGAGATTGCCGCTCGCGCGGACGACGGCGCGCGAGATCTCCACCTCGGCGCGCTCGACGTCACGCCGCGGCGCCGCGCGGGCGAGCAGCGACGCGAGGGCATCGACGGAACGCCCGATCGCATCGAAGTCGTCCGTCGTGCCACGCTCGGCCGCGAGGGCCGAGACGTCCGCGGCAGCGTTGCGGCGCAGTTCGAGCACGTCGCGCGCAACGGTCAGCACGCGCGGCGAACCGCGAACCGAACCGAGCAGATCGAGCAGGACTTCGAGCGTTCCGTGGCGTCGAAAGTCCGTCGCGCGCGTGCCGTCGCCCTGGCGAACGCGGATCAGCCCCTGCGCGGCGAGTCGGGCGAATGCCTGACGCAAGGTCAGTCGGTTGACCCCCATTTCCAGCGCGATGTCCCGTTCGGCGGGCAGGCGGTCCCCCGGCCGGATCGCGCCCTCGAGGATCTGCCGACGGATCCGGTCGGCGATTTCATCTACGACACTACGTCTATTTATTGGATCAACCATCAGATGAATGGCTGTATCGCACCCAATCCCCATGACTGTCAAGCCCGTGAGCGCGACGCGAAACCCCCGCGTCACAATGGCCCCCACCCCGCGCAACTACGTCGCGCGACCCTCGCCCGAAACCGCCCGATACCGAGGGAGGGTGGAGAAAGGTACGCTCGCGGCGTCGCTACGGACCGAGCCCCATCACTTCCGAGTTGGCGCACCCATGACGAGACTCAACACAATCGCGCTCGTGACCGCGGTCGTCGTACTCGGCCTGGCCGCGCATGCGAATCCCGCCCTGGCGCAGACACCGCCTTCACGCGGCGGTCTCTACATTCCCGCCGGCGTCGTTCCCGACGGCGCGGGCCTGCCCGCCTACGAACCAACGCGACGGTCTGTGTCTCCGACGTCGGCTGGGGCGGCGTTCGCGCGCGTGTCGCTCGAGGTCGTCGCAGGCGGCGCGTCGGCGTTCGCGGGTGGCGCGCTCATGGTCGGTAGCGTGTTGTTTTGCAACGCGGTGCTCCCGCCGCGGGCGTTCTTCGATCTCGGCGCTTCGCTTCCGTGCGCGATGCCGCTCATGTTCGTGGCGATGGCTGCGCTGGAAGTCCTGCCACCTTTGCTCGTCGCAGGCGTGTCGCGCGCGTTGGGTCGCGACGTCTCAGCCTGGCTGACGTACGTTGGCCACGTCGTTGCGCAGATCCCGGCCTTCGCGATGCTCGTCGGCGGATTCAGCGAGACACACCACTTTCCACCCACGCCGGCCGCCGCGGCGCTGCTGTTCACCGGCGCCGCGATCCTCCCCGGGATCGGAATGGCGATTGCGACGGAGTTGGCGTCCGTGACGCCGGCGGGTCTCGTTGGCCCTGAACTGAGCCGAGTGCGCCCGAACCGGATCGTGGGATCGGTCGCCCCGTTTCTTCAGTGGGACGCGCGAGTTGGAACTTCCATCGTCGGAGTGAGTTGGACCATGTGAGGCGGTGCCGCCGCCCCAGCCCCCCCCTCAACACCGCCGTCGCGGCGTCTCCCGATTGCGCTCGTGCGCCGCGGGTGACTCGAATCCCTTGGCCGTCGCGTTCGCCCACGCCTTGGCCACCGACTCCACCGCATCCGGCGTCTCGCACGCCGTGTCTCCGTGGTCGACATCGACGGTGCCAATCCGCTTCGCCGCAGCGACTGCCGCTTTGCGCAGCGCAGCGTTGCGCAGTCCGATCGCGATCACCGTCCGGTTCATCACGTCGCGCTCGGAGTTGGCCGCGGTGTGAATCGTCTTCTCGATCTCGGCAAGTCGCTTCTCGAAGAACGCATTCGGCATCGTCTCGTCGCGTTGCGCAAACTGCCCTAGCAGCGACCACCCCGCGTCGCGTTCGCGCGCGTCCTTCGACGCGAGCCACTGCACGACCTTGGCCGCGCCGTGCGGACCCTCGGCCGCGAGCATGCCAACGTAGCCGCCGCACATCCGCGCGGAGCAGGTTTCGCGCGCCCAGCGATCGAGGTCGGCCGACGACATGCGCGCGGGGTCGACGATCTTCACGGCGAGGTTGCGCGCATCGAAGTTGCCAGTGTTCCACAGGGCGTGGGCCAACTCGTGATCGACGTCGATGCGTTTGGTCATCGTCTTGAGCGTCGCGAAGCTGACGCCGAACATCGGTTCGGTCGCGCCGTGGCGCGTGTAGGTCTTGCGGGTCTGCGCGGAGCCGGCCGTCTCGAGTTCGCGCATCGCGACCGCGAGTGACAGGCGCGGGCGCGGGGGTTTCGTGGACTTCGCGGCGGCGGGTTTCTTCTTCGCGGCAGTGGCAGTGGTCGCGGTGGGCATGGGGCGAAGCGTAACGGGCGGTGGATGCGGGTTCAACGGTGGGGGAGGGTGGCTACTCGGGATCCCAGCCTTGCACTGGACGTCCCGCCACGGCATTCTCGTTCCGTGACGACGCCGACGATATCGCTCGAAGCGCTCGACCCGCGCACGGACCCCGAGGATCCGCTCGCCGGGATCGAACCGTATCCTGCACCGCTGGACGCAGCGAAGATCCCGGCGCACCTTCGAGACAACCCGTTGGTCGAGACGTACCTCGCACTGACCGCGGAGCAGGAAGCGGGCCTCGCCCGACTCGCGGATAGCGATGCGGAGGACGACGAAGCCGTCGCCGCGGCGCTACTCGCCAGCGCGCGGTGATCCTCGACCCCGCGAAACATTCGCGGCCGAGTCCACGATGGTCACTTGGAACCGCTCGAGCGCCTCGACCTGCCCGAGGGCAGCGAAGTCGTACTGACCGTCGTCGCCGTGCCGGTGTCACCGCTTCGTCCCGCGCCTGTCATCCCATTTGATACGTACGCCCTCGGCGTTTACCAACCGCTAACCCGTCGCGAGATCTATGACGACGCCGGCTGATGCGGCTGCGCTTGTCGAGACGAACGGCCTGGTCTGCGCCACCGACTCGGCCGCCCCCCAGCACGCGGCGAGATCGATCTGAGACTCACTTCACAGATTGTCTTTCGCTGAGCGCGCCCGCGATCGCGTTGCACCCTCCGAACGGTCGCAGTACGCTGCCGTCATGCCGCGCTCCGCCGCCGATCTCACCCGCGACGCGCTCGAACTGCCCGTCGAGAAGCGCTCGAAGCTCGCCCTGGCCTTGGTCACGAGCCTCGACTCCGCGCCCGATGCTGACTACGAACGCGAGTGGTCGCGCGAGATCGCCAACCGTCTAGCCGCACTCGACGCCGGAACGGCGCAAACGGTGACGAGCGCGGCGGTTTTCAAGCGAACTCGAGCACGCCTGCGCCGACGTGGCTGAGTTTCTCGTAGCGGCCGCCTCCGAATTCGAACTCGCAGCGGATGGGTACGAGGCGCAACGACCGGGCCTCGGGCTCCGGTTCATGGAGGCCGCGCAGCGGACGATTCGTCGGATTGAGACGCATCCCGAAATCGGTCGGCGCTGGCGACTCCGCGGCGTACGTCATGAGGTGCGGCGGGTTCCGGTGCGGTCGTTCCCATATCTGATCGTGTACGTGTGCGTGCCACGGCGCCTGCGGCCGCGCGACAACGCCGGGCGACGCCGACCCCGATGTCACCTCGGACACTGCACTTTCCGACGCCGCCGCCGACGCGAGCATGGACGCGATGACGCCCGGCGCATTCGGCGCTCGCTGCGCGATGGACTCCGAGTGTGCATCCGGCATCTGCTTGTCCGCGGGCCGCTGCTCGCGCACGTGCACGATGGGCCGCGACTGTCCGGACTCGCCCAACTGGTCGTGCGTTTCCCTCCCGGGTCGAGCAATGACCTGCGACTGCACGCCGCGCGCGATGACGGACACCGCGTGCAACAACGTGGACGACGAGTGCAATGGCGTGGTCGACGACAGCTCGAGAAGCTGCGCAAACGGATGCACCGATGTGTCGACCGACTCGATGAACTGCGGCGCGTGCGGTATCACGTGTGGCGGCGGTCAGACGTGTCGCGACGGGCATTGCGCGTGTCCGCCCGCGCGCTCGACGGTGTGCGGCACTCGATGCATCGATGTGATGACGGATATCGCCAATTGCGGCGCGTGCGGAAACGTGTGTCCTACCGCGGGCACGGCGACGCCGACGTGTGCCTCGGGGCGGTGCGGCCTCGACTGTGCCGTGGGCACGGGCAACTGCGACATCAACTCCGCGAACGGTTGCGAGACCGACACGCGCGCCAACATCGCGAACTGCGGGATGTGCGGTCGAGTGTGCATGTTCACGCACGCAATGGGCACGTGTTCGACGGGGTCATGTGTAATTGGCGCATGCGACTCGGCGTTCAGCAATTGCGATGCGGATCCGACGAACGGATGCGAGACGAGCCCTGCGACGAGCGTTATGCACTGTGGAGCGTGCGGGCGAGCGTGCGCTCCCGCGAACGGCGTGGGGACGTGCGCGGCGGGGACGTGCTCACTGGCATCGTGCAACACGGGATTCGCAAACTGCGACACGATGGATGCCAATGGGTGCGAGGCAACACTCGCGACCGACGTGCGCAATTGCGGAGTGTGTGGACGCGTGTGTCCCGGGACGGGCGCCCCGAATACGACGGCGGGGTGCGCGGCGGCGATGTGTACGTTTGCGTGCACAGCGGGGTTTGGGGATTGTGATGGGAGCACGGCGACAGGGTGTGAGCGCGATGTACGGAGTGACGCTGCGAACTGCGGGATGTGTGGGCGGGCATGTGCGGCGGGGCAGGTGTGCATCGGCGGCACCTGTTCGGTCGGACGGGCGATCGTGCAGTTGAGCGCTGGCGAGCACCACACGTGCGCGCGGCGGGGTGACGGGACCGTCGTGTGCTGGGGGCGAAATTCGCAGGGCGAGCTCGGCGACGGCTCACGCACGAGCTCGATGACGCCCGTGAACGTCGCAGGACTCTCCGGTGTCGTCGATCTGTGCTCCGGCCTCCACCACAGTTGCGCGCGGCTCACGGACAATTCTCTGCGCTGCTGGGGCTACAACGGCTCCGGCGAACTCGGTGATGGCACGCGCGTCGACCGCTCGAGTCCAGTGGTCGGCCCATCGTTCACGAACATCGCAAGTCTCTCTTGCGGCGGCTTCCACAACTGCGTTCGGCACCCTGACGGCACGGTCGAGTGTTGGGGTGGCGGCTCGTACGGTCAGCTCGGGAATGGTTCGACGCCTGCTTCGTCCTCGGCCGTCACGGTGACGGGCCTCAGCGGAGTCGTCGAGTTGGACCTCGGCGAGGACCATTCGTGCGCCCGACTCAGCGACGGCACGATGCGCTGCTGGGGCTACGACGCCCAGGGGGAGATCGGCGATGGCACGAGCGGCACGATTCGGCCGCTGCCGGTGTTCGTCGGCGGACTCGCCGGCGCGACTCAAATCACGGCCGGAAGGTCCGCCACGTGTGCGGTGCTCGCGGACATGACGGCCCGATGCTGGGGGCTGAACAACTTCGGACAGGTCGGTGACGGCACGATGGGCACCAATCGGCTCGTGCCGACTGCTGTCGTCGGGCTCACGGGCGTTCTCGAGATCGATTCGGGCAACAGTCACACGTGCGCGCGCGTCGCGGACTCGACGGTGCGCTGCTGGGGCGTCGCCGGCACGATCGGTGACGGGACGACAGCCTCGGCACGAACGACGCCGACTGCGGTGGTTGGACTCGGCCCCGTGCTCGAGGTGGTTGCCGGCAACGTCCACACGTGCGCGCGCCTCGCAGACGGATCCGTTCGCTGCTGGGGCGACAACTCCCAGGGGCAGTGCGGCGACGGTACAAGCGGGGCCCCCCGGTCGACACCCGTGATGGTGGTGGGCCTGCCGTGATCGTTTGCACGATCGCGGTGCGGGATCCACGGATGCGCGCCTCGATCCACCGTCGCTCGTTGCCAGTGGTTCTCGTCTTCATCGCGCTTGCGCTCGCTCCCCCGCCGGTACTCGCCCAATCCGTCCCATCCGATTCGCCCCCCGAACCGAGCCGCGTCCCCGGCCCCGGCCTCGCGCCCGTGGACTTCGAATCATCGCGCGGACACCGGTGGCTCGGCTTCGCGCGCCCGGCGTCAAACCAACCGCTGGATGTGTGGATCGCGCGCCGCCCCGACCGCTACGCAATGCCGTCCGGTTGCCGCACGCCCTGTCGCGTATACGTACCACCCGCGCGCGGCGCGTTGCGGCTCTGGCCTCTCGGCTTCGCGGGCAACTCGACAATGTTTGACGTCCCGCCCGAGGGAGTTGCGATCCGCTTTCTCGCCCCGTCGCCGGCCGTGCGCGCGGCGTCGTTCGTCTTCCTCGGCATCGGCGCAGGAGCGGTCGGCGTGGCCGGGCTCGCGATCTTGGTCAATCAGATGATTCCGCATATGGAGTACAACCCGGTTCTCGGGATTCCCTCGGTCACGTCCGACACACCGTTCCCGACAACGATCGTGGTCGGCGCACTACTCGTGGCCGCGCCCGCGATCGTGAGGGGGCTCGCGCTGCTGCTCTCTGCGCGACGAGGCGTCGAGAGTGTGCGGCCACTCGGCATGCCGCAGGGCGCGCCGCGTTGAGCGCAATGCGTGACAAGTGCTACCGTGTCATTGTGTTGCATGCGCCGAGGCGTCGATCGTTGCACTTCGCGCGCGCTCTCACGCTCGGGGCCGCGCTCGCGGGTACGCTGCGTGGAGGATGCGCGAGCATCTGCGCGTGCCCGGCGCCCGACGCGGGCGACAGCGGGCTCAGTCTGATGGCCGCCGACGGAGCGCTGATACCGTACCGATGGCTCGACGGAACGGTTTCGGCGTGCACGATCGCGCAGGTTCAACAGGGGTGTCAGTCGATCGGGTTGCCGGGCGGGCCGCTCGAACCGCCGGAGGTGGCGGTCCCATCGGCGACCTCGTAGGGACCCGCTTCGCACGTCGAATTCACATCCAACACCCCTTTCGCGCGCGGCGTACAATGCTCGACTCGATGGCTCTCGGATGCCGCGCCGCGAGTATTCACTCACCGTCGTCCGTGGCGTGCGCCGCGGTGCTGATCGCCGCCGCGTGTGCCGCGACGCGTACGCCTCGTGCGAGGACCGGCGCGGGCGGCGACTTCGAGTCCGAGCAGATGATCACGCAGGAACGCGTGGACGCCGAGCGGCTGCGCGCAGGTCTTCGCGAGTTACCTCCGCGGGATGCGCGCCGCGCAAACCTTCTCCTGCAACTCGCGAAGGTGTGCGAAGCCGTGGGCAATCGTGCCCTGGAGTTTGTCGTCGCTCGGCGGCACGCCGGCGCTACGCCGCTCGATGGCGAGCGAGCGGCTCCAAACCTTGCACGCGAGACTGCGCGTCCCGTCACCACGGAAGTGCGTCGGACCGACGCCGTCGACGCGTTTGAATGCACACGTGCGGCGCTCGTCGAGATCGAGCGTGACTTTCCGGACGCACCCGGGAGCGACCGCGCGTACTGGACGCTGGGCGTGCTGGCGCGACGCCGCGGGGATATCTCCGAACAGCGGCGCTACGCACTCGAGTTGATTCGCAGGTTCCCTGCCACCCGGTGGAGGCCCGATGCGTATCTTCTTTTCGCAGACTTCTTCTACGAGCAGGGGGCGCGTCGTGAGGCAGGCGAGTTCTATGAGCGCGCGCTATCGCTTGGTGACGCACGCGTCGAGGCGTACGCGCTCGTGCGACTTGGGCTTTCCGTCGCGGCCGAGTACTCGCCGTCGGCGGCGTCGGCCATCGTCGACCGGCTGATCGTGGCAGTGCGAGCGCGGCGACAGCCTGCGGTGTTGCGCGAGGCGATCACACTCGTCCACACCACGAGCGACGCGGATGCCACGCGCGCGTGTGATTGGCAGAGAGCGGCAGTGGCGATGGCCGATCAGCTGGGTGATCCGTCGATCGTGAGGCGGGAACGTTCGCGACTCGCCGCGACGACGCATTGTTCGGCGATCCTGTGACTCGCGTCCGTCGCGCGCCGATCGACCACGTGCCACACGCCCGCTAGCTTCACCCATCGTGAATCCCTCACGCATGACGCATTGGCGACCTGCGTTCGTCGCGCTGTCAACGGCGTGCGCGCTGAGGACTCGTTGACTGACTCGTGCGACTCCGGCACGGACCCGTGGACCTCGTGTTTCACCAGGGACGCAGGCGGACCGCGCGACGGTTGCCGACGGTAGACGTGCCAATCGTTCCCCGACGCTCGACTGCATCGGCGACCACTGCTGCGCGCGAGCCACTGCGATGAGGCGCGCCGCGTTCGTCGTGGGTGTCCTCTTCGCGGTGCCCGTGCTGGTTCTTTCCGGGTTTGCGATCGCGGCGCCGTTCACGTTGACGGGACTTGCGTACGTCATCGGTCTTGTCGTCCTCGATGTCGGACTGCTCACGCGTCATCGGAGACGACGCCGCGGCGTCTCACGTCTCGGCGTTGCGATCGTCGCCGCGACGATGCTCGTTCGCGTTTCCGTCGTCGGCCGCGGAGGCACGATCGCGATGCGCACGCTGCCCGCCAGGACGCCGGCTCGATGGGTCGATCGACTGGTCGACGAGCGGGACCTCGCTGTCCCGGGTGCGATGCTTTTGGCGATGACCGGCGCGTATCCACGCGAGGCGTCGACCCTCGCGAGCGCCCTTCGCTCTGCGTATCAGCGGATGCGGCGCGAGGATGCGCCCACCGTCACCGGTGGCGGCGACGCTTCTCGGATTGCAACGCGCGGGCGCATTCGACGCGTTGATCGTCGAGCCGGAAGGCCGCCGCGCGAGGGTCGGTGTGATCTTCCTGCACGGGTACGCCGGCAGCTTCACCGTGGAATGCTGGCACTTTGTACGCGCGGCGCGGGCGATCGGCGCGCTCAAAGTGTGCCCCTCAATGGATGCATCGGGAGAATGGTGGCGACCGGACGGCGTCGCGATCGTCGATGCCACGCTACGCTACATGGCTTCACGCGGCGTCTCGCGCGTCGTTCTCGCCGGGCTGTCCAACGGCGCGGTCGGCGCGCACCGAATCGCCCGGCGGTTCGCGCCGCGCCTCGCGGGTCTCGTGCTCATCTCGGGCGCATCGGCATTCGGTTCGAGTGCGGGCGTGCCGACGCTCGTCGTCCGCGGGACCGACGACGCACTCGGTCGATCGGCAATCCGCGAGCCGGAATGGAGTGAGTTCACGATTGCGGGGGGCCACTTCGTGTTTCTCAGTCGAGCGGACGCCGTTCGCGATGCGATCGCGCGGTGGCTCGTCACGCACGTTGGCGCGAGTTGAGCACGCGGCCGAAATCTCGGAGTATGGCGCGGAGAGGACTCGCCGCGAAAACTGTAGGTGTCCAGCGGACCGAGGCCACATGAGCACACATGAGTTTGCGCCCAGATCGCTTGAGGCAGCCTTGACACTCGGCCCGCACACGTGATGACGTCAATCGGATCGCTCTCGGTTTCGGACGGGCAGGGCAGGGAGGTCGACCGTGGGGACTCGTAACACACACACACACTCCGGTTTTGTCGCTTCTGACAACCGTAAGCGCGAGCGACGGCGTCGTGTGTTTGGTGACGAAAATCGGAAAGGGAGCTGCCACCGTGCTCGCCTGTCCGGATCCGCGCGCCGCGGAATCTTCGTCATTGCCGTCGCGCTGGTGACCTTCGCAGTCGGATGCAACTGCACGCCGGATGGCGGCGACCCTGCGGCGACCGGGTTTCCGTGTTGCGCGGGGCTCGGCATCGTGGGCGGCGTGTGCAGGGTTTGCATTTCCGCCCCCGTCGACCCGATGGCGCGCCGCTGTCCGCTGACTGCGTGCTGCGACGGCTTGGCGTGCAACTCCAGTGGCAATTGCACACCATGCAACGCCGTCGGCGGCGCGTGCAGCGCGACGCAGCCCTGTTGTGGCGGGCATGGCTGTTCCATGGGCACGTGTCAGACGTGCTTCGCCGAGGGCGGAAACTGCAGCACGGGCGCGGACTGCTGCGGCGGCGGCGGACTCGAGTGCATCGGCGCGAGCGGGACGACGATGGGAACCTGTAGGCGATGCGACGAAGCCGGCGCGATCTGCGGCGCGAACTGCTGCGTCGCTTGCATCGGATTCGACATTACACGTCCGGATGTTCGATTCTGCCTCGGCGGCCCCGGACACTGTTGGGCGAGCGGTAGGGAAGTCACAAGCGATCTCCAGGGTGCCTTCTGCTGCTCGGGGCAGTCCAACCCACGAACGCACCAGTGCTGCGGTAACGCGAGTGATCCGCGCCCACCGTGCTGCTCTGGGTTTCAGGATGTTGGCGGCGTCTGTGCGCCGTGCGCGACCGGCACCGGCGACTGCGACGGGGATCCTGCGAACGGGTGCGAGACGGCGCTCGACACCGTGGGTAACTGCGGAGCGTGTGGAAACGTGTGTCCGGGCGGCGGAGCAGCGAACACGGTCCCCATCTGCATCGCCAGCCCGGGAACCGGCGCCGCTGCGACTTGCGGTGTCCGATGCAGCGACGGTTTTGCGAGCTGCGGTGGTCGCTGCGTCTGGCTCAACGACCCCATGAGCTGCGGCGGTTGCGGAGTCGAGTGCACACCGGGTCAGATTTGCGATCGCTTCGCATGCGTCTCACCGTCGTGCATGTACGGCGCGTCGTGCACGGGCAGCGGGCAAGGAACGTGCTGCAATTCGAACCTGACGTGCTCTTCCGGGCAATGCCAGTGCTTGTCCAGCGGGGCCACGTGCCCGACGAGTGGGATTGCTTGCTGCGCAACCCTGAACTGCCGCCCCGACGCATCGGGAAACATGTCTTGCCAGGGCTGCGCGCTCGTGGGCGAGAGCTGCCTTGGGCGGACCTGCTGTACCGGCGGCTGCACGTCGATGCCGATGGGGGGCGCAACATGCATGTAGGGCGCATGCCGTGAACTGGACTCGCCGTTGCGCACGCCTGTCGGTGACGCTCGTGATCCTCACGGCAGCTTGCGCCGCGAACGTACATCCGGACGAGGCCGCGGATGTCGATGCGAGTATCGACGCGAACGAATCGACTGCACCGGACGTGGCCACGCCCTGCACATTCAGCGGGAGCGCGCCGCGTCCGATCGGCCCGATCTCGACATCGCATGTCTCGACTCGGCGACCGCTCTTCCGATGGCGGCGCGCCGCACCGGGTGACGTTCGGGTCGAACTCTGCAGCAATCGCGACTGTGCCGGCGTCGTGGCTGGGCTCAACCTCGGTGGCACCGAGGAGCGTTCCCCGATGCGCATCGAGCCCGGAACACACTATTGGCGGCTACGTGAACGCTGCGGAACGCAAGTCGCCGACCAGGCCAGCGCGGTGTGGCAGATCAACGTCGGTCGCGCGGATGCGGACGTGGCCGGAGCGTGGGGAACTTCCATCGATCTGAATGGTGATGGCATCGCGGATGCGTTGGTCGACTTGGGGCTTTCCGCGGGTGGCTATGTCGGCCGACGTAGCGGTCTGGGGAGTCAACCGGACTTTGTGGTAGGCGGCGACGCTGGCTCGCTGATCCTCGCCGCAACCGCTGGCGACACGAATGGTGACGGCGTCGTGGAAATTGCGACGTGGGAGAACCGACACTCTGGCGTCATTCTTCGTACGTCGACCGAGGCCGGCATCCGTGGCCCGCCCGTCGCGGCAGTTCGGCCGCCTGAGTTACCGGCCTCTTCAAACGAGTTCGGCCCAGCCGGCGACTTCGACGGCGACGGCTACGGCGATGTCCTATTGATCGCCCACGATCGCGGTGCGGTCTTTGTATACTGGGGCAGTGCCTCGGGGGCGTCGGACGGATCGCGCACCGAACTGCCCATGGGCGGGTTCATCCTCGGCATGTCGGCGCGAGCTTTCGGCGCCGGCGACGCGAACGGCGACGGAATCTCGGACATCGCCGTCGGCTGCCGCAACCGTGACGAGGCGCGAATCGATTCGCCCGACGGGACGGCCGTCCTCCTCTTCCTCGGCAGGGGAAGCCGCTCGTTGACCGCGCCCGACGGAATCTACCCAACCGGGCCATACCGCCAGAGTCAGAACCTGCAACCGATGTGGGTTGGCGACACGAACGGTGACGGTCGCTCCGATCTCGCGCTCATTAGGCGCTTCACCGCAGCTGATCTGCACGTCTTCCTCGGCGCGCCCAGCGGTATTGCGCCGATGCCAACGTGGACCGTGCCTGTCGCGCCCCCGCCAAATCTGTGGCCCATATCGGACGTCAATGGCGACGGGTTCGACGATGTGCTCGTCACGCGCGGCTTCGACACTTCCATCGACGCACTCCTGCTCCCCGGCAGTCCGACCGGTCCGCGCACCGGCGGCGGGGCGATATCTCTTGCCGGCCTTCCGTACGCACCAATGTACGCGAGCGGCGACTTCAACGCCGACGGCTTCGACGATGTGATCGGCCAGGCCGGCGACATGGCCCGGTCGGTCGCGCTGCACGCCGGCTTCCCAGGCGGCCTCCACGTCTCGGAACGCACGCTCACGTACGACGGTCGCAACGCAATGGGCTTCGTCGTGCTCGCGTCGAACTCGCCGTGAGGGCGCGCGCGAAGCGGCATCGCGTGGCTGCGGCGATCGTCGCCGTTTCTCTCGCGACGAACGGATGCGCCCGCAGCGTTTCGCCGGACAACGTCAGTTGCTCGGACGCCGCCCCGACCGACGGCTCACCGCCGCCGGATGTGTCGGACGGCGCCGACGTCGTTGTCCGAGTCACTCAGGTCGGCGCGGGATCCGAGCACACGTGCGTGAGGCTATCGGATGGGACCGTTAGTTGCTGGGGCTACAACTTACACGGCGCGCTGGGGGACGGCACGATGGTCAATCGCTGGACGCCGGGCGTCGTCGTGGGACTTCGCGGAGTGCAGCGGATCGCTGTGGGCTTTGCACACAACTGCGCAATCCTCGTCGACGGCACCGTTCGGTGCTTCGGGTACAATCTATTCGGTCAGCTCGGTGACGGCACGACCGTCGATCGGCCGCTTCCGGTCGCAGTGCAGGGCCTCAGATGCGTCGACAGCGTTTTCGCGGCAAACCTGCACACGTGCGCGCGCGTCACGGACGGAACGGTGCGTTGCTTCGGGCATAACGCCACGGGCGAACTCGGCGACGCCACGACAAGCACGACTCAACCGACGCCCGTGGTCGCGACGGGTCTGCGGGGCGTCGCGGCACTCGCGGTCGAGGGGTCGCACGCGTGTGCCAGCCTGCTTGACCTCACCGTCGTCTGCTGGGGATTCAACCGCTTCGGCCAGGTGGGCGATGGCTCGACGAGCACTCGTCTCACGCCGGTCTCGGTCTCCGGACTGACCGCTGTCGTCAGCCTCGGCGTCGGTGTGCACCACTCGTGCGCAGCGCTGACGGATGGCACGGTCCGCTGCTGGGGGCAGAACAACGTCGGCCAACTCGGCGATGGTACGACGCTCGATCGACTTACTCCGACAATCGTCCCAGGACTGACGGGCGTTGCCGAACTGTCCCTCGGCGGGGAACACTCGTGCGCGCGATTGACGGACCGCACAGTGCGCTGCTGGGGCTCGAACCTCGGGGGCGCGCTCGGCGACGGCTCGAACGCGGAGCGGCATGCACCGGTCGCCGTGGCTCCGCTGACCGACGCCGTCCAAGTGAGTGCCGGGCTTGCACACACGTGTGCGCTGCGCGCGGACGGCAGCGTGCTCTGCTGGGGCGACAACAATGGCGGTCAACTCGGAGATGGGACGACCACCTCGCGATTCAGTCCGGTGCGCGTCGTCGGCCTCCCGTAGTGCGGGCGCGACGGCGGGTATGATTGCGTCCCCAGGGGGATTCGAAGGCGACCTCCGACGCTGCGATCCGCATCAATGCGAATGAATCCGCCGATGCGAAGGGAGGCGGAACGGCCGATTGCGACGCTTCGACACCGATATCGTTGACGCCTTCAACGATATCCGAGGTGCCGGCGCCGGTGACTCGAAGCGAACCACGACGAGCGAGTGAACCGCGCGCCGTGCTCGTCGATGCGCTCACGGACGCCGTGCGCGACGCGATGCGATCGGGTGACGTGCGGGCCGGGCAGGTCGCGCACGAGGCGTTGGGGAAGCTGATCGCGCCGGCGGCGGGCGACGCGGCTGCGGTCGTCGACCTGAACGAAAGGCGGAGGCGATGACGGGTCGACCGCACCGCGGACGTTGGACGAAGTGCGGGGCCTCGGGCACACTGCCGGCATGGCCCCGCGATCCACCGTCACCAAGTCCGCGCGCACGTCTCGCCGCGCCGAGACGCCGCTGGAGCGCACCATCCGACTCGCTCCAATCGACGACGAGCCCGAGACGCCACGCGAGAAACGGCTCGTCGCAGCCGGCAAACGCGATCTTGCCGCGGGGCGAGTTCACACGCTCGCGGACGTCAAGAAGCGCCTGGGGTTGTAGCGCCGTGGGGCAGTTCGGCGGGAACGCCGTCGAGGTCACGACGAACGCTCGACGCGACCTCCGCAAGCTCCCGGAGTTGGTCCGCGCGCGCGTCATCGCCGCACTCGAACGTCTCGCGGCGAGAGGCGAGGGCGACGTCAAGGCGCTCGCGGGACCGGACGGCGAGTTGCGGCTGCGGGTCGGCGAGTACCGTGCGCGATTCACGCTGCGGGACGCGGTCGACGGCGCGCCGCGAGTGATCGTAGTGCTTCGTGTGTTGCACCGGCGGGAGGCGTATCGGTGACGATCTCCCACGCCAAGGCCCGCGCGAACGGCGGGAACGCGGCGCAGAGCGCGGGACCGCGCAGTCCAAACGGGAGGCCCGCTCGTCGCGCAACGCCACGCGGCACGGGCTCACGTCCGCATGCGTGGTGCTCCCGTTCGTCGAGTCGGCGGAGGATTGTGACGCACACCGCGCAGCAACAACTCATGCCTCGGATCCCTGCACCGCCGCAGAGCACTGAGCGTGCGGCGGTCCGAGTTGGTTCGCCGCTCCCGAATTGCGTCCCCAGGGGGATTCGAACCCCCGTTAGCGACGTGAAAAGCCGCGGTCCTGGGCCTCTAGACGATGGGGACATCGCACTCGGTGGCGAGCGCGAGGACGCGGAACATACCTGGATTCGCGCGCGCCGCAAGGGGAACGCGCGCCCCGCGCTCGTTACCGCGAGAAGCGATCGTCGAACCACGGGATGGCCGAGTTCGAGTAGCCGCGACGTTCCCAGAAGCCCTTGCGTTCCTCCGCGAGCAGCGTGATGCGCCGAATCCATTTCGCGCCCTTCCACGCGTACTGCTGCGGAGTGATCATTCGGACGGGGCCGCCGTGGTCGCGCGGCAGGGGTTGCCCGTTCCAGGTGTGCACGAGCAGCACGTCCGGTCGCAGCGCTTCCTCGAGCGTAACGTTCGTCGTGTACGGCTCGCCCGAACCCGCATCGTGGTCGTACGCCGTGACGAACACGAACCCGGCGTCGTCGGTGAGTCCGACCGCGTTCATCAAATCCACGAAGCGCACGCCGCGCCAACGGTTGTCCATGTGGCTCCACGTCGTGACGCAGTGGAAGTCGCTGTCGTCCTCGCTCTGCGGCAAGGCGTGGAAACTCGCCCAGTCGAACGTTGTCGGACGCTCCACGCAACCGTCCACGTCCAGTCGCCAGGCATTCGTTTCGACGATCGGGTGATCGCCGAGGTCGAGCACCGGCCAGTTCGGCACGGCGCGTTGGCCCGGCGGAAGTTTCGGCATGCCGTGTCGATTCGCGTCGCCACTACCTTGCGGCATTTGACCGGCGAAGATGCCCTTGCCCGCGGCGGCCTGCCGTTGCGCGTGGGCAATGCGGCGATCGACCAGCGGCGGTGGTTTGCGATCGTCTGCGCTCACGAAGACTTCTGCCCGGCGCGCAACTTCGTGAGTTGTTCCTGAACGCGTCGCGCGAGCGATTGATGCTCTTCGCGCTTGAGCACGGAGCCGGCTGCGAAGAGTGCGAACGCCACGTAGTCGTGCATCGCCTGCAAGACGACGCGCGCGGGGTCGTCGGTTTGCAGGGCACCGACGTTCGCGACGATCTTGTCGGAGTCGAACGATCCATCCGCGAGCGGTCCCGCGTTTTCGAACAACGCGTCGAACGCACCGCCGCCCTGCAGAAACATCGACAGCGTGTCGCGTGCCTCGTTGCCGACACCGGCGCGATCGACGGTGGCGTGCACGTCTCGCAACACTTCGTTGAACCCGTCCGCGTGCGCGACGAGCCCGTCGCGGGCCGTCGCCGCCCGACGCGCGTGAACGACGCCGGCTTGCAAGAGCGCGAACGCGGCCTTGGTCGTCTCGAACTCGCCGAGCGTCGTGATGCGGGCGACGTCCTCCAGCGTGCGCACGCCGTCGAGCTCCGCTAGCAATCGCGCGCCGTGCGGAATTTCTCCCGCGTCGCGTCCGGCCACCGGGACGAGGACGACGTGGGCGTCGGGAATCTTCGCGCGAAAGTACGCCCACTCGTCGATGCGCTGGACGCCTTCCATCATCAGCCCGCCCGCGGAGAGATTCACGCGGACGGGAATCGCGGCGGCGTCGATGCCCCGCGCGAACAGGAACGTTCCGCGCGCGGTCGACAGGGTATTGTAGAAAATCTCTTCGACCTGGCGCTGCAGCATCGCGAACAGGTCGTTGGGCTTGATCCAGCCCTTCGTCACGACGATGTCGCCGAACCGCCGGGTGGGACCCATGAGCCGAAGCGCCTCGTCGAACTGGGCGCGACTGAGCTTCCCGTGTTTGTACAGAATCTCGCCGAGTCGTTCGGGCGGTGCGTTGGACGTTGCGAGAATCACCGTGCCCGTGTCGAACAGGATCGATCGGTGCACTTCGCCGTCGACGACCAGGAACTCGCCCGTCCAGTTGGCCTGGGTGATGAACTGCAGGATCTCGAGAATCGTTCCGCGCTCCGTGATCTCTCCGGCGAGCAACACGCGCGACGACGACTGCAGGCTCGCCGTGCGACGCAGCAGGATCAAGTCCGGCGGAGACGGCAAGAGCGAGTACTCGCCGGGCTTGGATTGGAGTTTCGCGACGGCCGCCGACGAGTTGACCGTCAAACTGCCATCGGGCTCGACGAAGACATCGCCGGGGTCGCGGGACACTGCAATCCGGCATACTACTCGAAGTCCGCCCCGGATCGAGAGAACGAAAGTTCGGCGCAAACTGAGGGCTCGAAACTTCGGGAACGCTGTACTAGAGTCCGTTTCGCGGCTGGAAGGGCGTGAATTTGTTCGCGCCGCGACGTCGCCCCGACTGCCGACATGACCTCCCCGAACGTGTCTTCTCGCGCGCGCCTCTCGGACCACGCGATCGCGGTGTATCTTGCACCGCTGTTTCGGGGACGACGCGTCGGCGTGGCCGGTCCGACATCGGGCGAAATCGCGAAGCGCGCGAGGGCACTCGGCGCGACCACCGTCGTGGCGTTCGGAGGTTCCGGCGAAGACGTCGCTGTGCGTCCATTGACGGCAGGCGCCATCGCGCAGTTTCGAGGTCGACTCGACGTGCTCCTCGTGCCCGACGCGGGCGCAGTGCCGCTGGCGATGGTGCTCGACGACGCACGCCACGCGCTGGGCCGGGACGGTGTCATCGCGATCGTAACGCAGCCCGACGACGGGCCCGCGGCACTCGAGGGCGCGATGGCTGCGCCTGGCCCGGGGTACTACGCATTGCAGGAAGCGGTTGCGGCCCGATTCGATCGAGTCCAGATGCTCGGCCGCGGACCGTTCGTCGCGTATGCCGTGGCCACGGTTGACGATCCCGCCGACGGCGTCGTGCTCGACACGACGTTGCTCGACGACACGCCACAGCCCGCCGAAGCGTTCATCGCGCTCGGCAGCGACGACGACGTCGTGCTCGAGGCGATGACACTCGTTCAGATCTCCGTCGACGACATCCTGCGCGCGCCGAATGGCGCGGCGCCGCCCGCGCAGGGCGTGCCGGCCGCCTCGGTTGACGCCGCGCTCGCGAAGGTGAAAGAAGCCGAAAACGTCGCAGCGGACCGGTGGGTCAAGCTCCAACAAATGGAGCACGCGCTCAAGACTCTCGACGACGAGCTGCGAAAGGCGCGCGACCGCGCCGCACGGCTGACGAAGGACGTCGAGGACGAACGCAAGCTTCGGCAGCGAATCGAGATCGACGCGCAGATGAGCCGTCGTGCGCCCGACGCGCGCAGCGTGGATGCGGACGCGCTCGCGGCCGCACGAGATCGCATTGCGACGCTCGAGCGAACGCTCACAGAAGTCCGCGCCGCGGCCGATGCGCTACACAAGCGGTGCGTCGGACTCGAGCGGGAACTGGACGAAACGAAATCCAACGAGACGGAACTCCGCGCGAGTCTGGATTCGGCCGAGGTCGACGACGGAAGCCTCGCGAAGCAGCGGGCCGAGATCGTGGCGATGCGCGCGTTGCTCGACGACGAGCGTCGTGCACTCGAACAGGGCGGCGAAATGCCGCGGCTCGAGGCCGAGCTGCAGGCCAGGGCGAGGGAGGTCGCCAATCTCCGTGCGCAACTCGCCGAGCGCGACGCGGCCGTGCGGGAGTTGGCATTCTCGCTGGAATCGGGCCACCTCGCGGACGCCACGACGCAGTCGCAGCACGTTCACGATCAGCTTTCGCACTTGTCGTCGCTCCACGGGGCGCTGTCGGCGGAGGCGTCGCGGATCGTCGAGCAGAACGAGCGGCTCCGCGAGCGCATCACGATGCTCGAGCACGAGCTGAAGCAGCGACCGGCCGCCGGTTCCGCCGGGTTGGAAGCGCAGTACGCACAAACGCGGAGCGAGCTGGCACAGCAGTACGCGCTGATGGCATCGCTGGAAGATCGGTCGCAGCAGACCGTGCTCGAGTTGGAGGGTGCTCGGGCGGGGTACACGCGGCGCGTGGCGGAGCTGGAGCGCGAAATCGAGCAACTGGTTCAAGCGCTCGAACTCGTTGGAACGAACTCCGGCGAGGACGCGCAGACGGTCGACCGGCTCGGACATGAGATGGACGTGTTGCGCGCCGAGCGCAACGGTATGTTCTTTCGTTTGATCGATGCGGAGGCGTCGATCGACGCGCAGGCCGATTCCCACGACGCGCCGCGCGGATCGCCGGTTCCGATGGGCTCGATGGATCTCGATCCGGGGGACGACCGTGCGGACATGCTGCTCGCGGATCTTGCTGCGACAGCCGAACGTCTCGCGTCGACCGAGGAATCGCTTGGCCAGGCCCGAGCGCTCGCGCTGTCCGCCGAGCGACGCGCTTCGGAACTCGAGCGGGCGGTTTCGGAACTTCAATCGGCTCGGGCGGCGGTGGGCGGTGCCGTCGCATCGGAAGCATCGCGCCGCGAGGCGGCCGAACGGGAATTGCTCGTGCGTTCACTCATCGCGCAACTCGAGGATCGGGATCTGCGTCTGCGAGCGATGGAGCGGCGATTGGTCGACGAGGTCGAGCGCGCGCGCAGGACCGAGTCGGAGATTTGGGAGGTCGAGCTGCGCGCCCGCGAGCAACGCATCGCGATGTTGTCGCTCGAGATCGAGCGCGCGCGTGGCGGCGCGGAAGGATCGCTGCCCGGTCCGTCGTCGGTCGACATCGCGCAGATGCGGAACGCGCTCGACGCGGACGATCTCGATCGCCGGCGCCTCCGTGCCGCGGTGGACGGCGTGCGGGAGGGTCTGTCGGCAATTCTCGTCGACGGTCGAGGTGCGGTCATCGCGCACGATCTGATCGCGCTGCTCCGCCAGCTCGAAGACGCCGTCGGATCGGACTGAGCCGGGGCGTTCACCCCCCGCGTTTGGACCGTTTCTTCGCAAGAAGCGCATCGAGGTGACTCGCGGCCGGTGCAGGCGCGTCGGCGGCCGGACCCTCGGGCGGCGTGTTCGTTGACGCGGTCTTGCCTGCGGCACTCTGGTTCGATGCGGCCGCCGGCGGTGCTGCGCGCGGCGGCGGTGCGACCGGCGACGGCATCGACGGCGCAGCGCGTTGTCGCTTCGCGAGCAGCGCGTCGAGTGACGAGGAACCCGTGGACGCGGCAGCAACGGTCGTGGATGCGGGTTCGGTCGCACGCGTCGCACCCGTGGCCGTCGCGTCGGAGGTGGTTTCGCTCGCGGGCGTCGGCGGTGCTGCGACGGGGATCGGGATTGGCTCTGCACCTGGCGGACCGGTGCCGGGTGCGTCGGCGTGATCGCGTGTGCGAGGAGCACGTCGTGCAAGCAACGCAGCGACGGTGGTCTCGGCCGCGCTCGCTGGCGCAGGCGCTAAGGTCTTGCGCGCGCGGCGTTCGCCCGAAAGCCAATCGGGCAGCGCGACTCGGCGGGCGACGAGCGCGAGAAACATCAGGAGTGCAGCGGCATAGAGGAGCGAGGGAACGAGCGTCGTGTATGCGCGTCGCAGGCCCACGCGATCGTCGAACACGTTCGCGAGGTCGGGGCGCAGTCGTCCACCCGTCATCGAAACGATCCGCTCGAGCAGCTGCGGATCGGTGGGCGGACGCAGTTCTTCGCCCTCGAGCAGCAGCGCGCCGCCCGTCGCCACGATCGCGCCATGCTCGTCGTCGCGAATGCCGATCGCGTACGCGCCCGGACGCTGGATGAATTGCTCCGCGGCGTACGTCCCCGCGCCGGTCGGATCGAGCGCCAGTTCACGCGTCACGCCGTCGGGTCCCGTCACGCGTGCCGTGAGTCGTCGCAGCGAATCGGCGTAGCCATCGACGGTGCGCGCTTCCGTGTGAACATGCAGCGCGCCACCCGCGGTGTCCGCGTCGACCCGCACGAGCGGATCCGGTCGCCGCACAAGCGAGCGCGCGAGTTCGCCCCACATTCGTTGCGCCTCGGGCCACTGCAACCACTCCGCGCCCCAACGGTCCTTCGCGTCGGAAGTGAACGCCCCCACGCGGCCCACGCCCACTTGCCACGTTGCGAGAATCGGATCGTTGTCGAGTCCCGTGAGCAACACCGACGCCCGCGGCTTGGCAATGGTCACGACGTATCCGTGTAGCGGCGGGCCGGCGGCGAAGTCGATCCCGCGCGTGACGACGTCGGGGGAGGCCACCGCAGGACGAAACGGTTCCTCGCGAATCGAACTGCGCGCTGCAAGAATGGTCTCTTGCGCGAAGACTGCGGGAAGTCGTGTCGCGTCTTCGACGAGGTAGAAGCGGCCGTGTCCCTCGCGGGACAAGTGTTCGAGTTCCGCTGTGTCGCTGCCACGCCCGAGGGAGACCACCGACGTCGTGATGCCGCGAGCGAACGCCTGCGCGACGACGCTGGCCTGCCCTTGGATCTGCTCGGCGTCGTTGCCGTCGGCAAACAGCAGCAAATGGCGCAGATTGGTCGTCTCGCGTCCGAGCGCCTCGTACGACGCCGTGAGTGTGACCGGGATGATGATTCCGCCGCCGGACGGTCCCACTGCGCGGATGCGTTGCACGATCGAGTCGGTGTTGCTCTGGTTGCCGATCGTCTCGATCGGGATGGTCCAGTGCACTTGCGTGTCGACGTGCATCACGCCAAGTCGATCGCCCGGACCGAGCAGCGTGGCACTTCGTGCGGCCGCCTCGTTCGCGAGCTGCAGCTTCGTCTGTCCACTCGCAACCGCCACGCTCATCGAACCGGAGAAGTCGATCGCGATCACCTCCGTGAGACTCGCGCGCCGACGCTCCTGCCGCAGGTCGAAGCTCACGGGCGAGATCTCTTCGATCGGGGTCCGCGAATACCCGCCCGGTCCCATGCTCCGATCGCCGCCCATCAACAGCAGACCGCCGCCGAGGTCGCGGACATACTGCGCGAGTTGTTCCATCTGCTCGGGCGCCAGCGCGCGGGCGGGCACATCCGAGAGCACGACGAGATCGTAGGCCGCGAGCGACGCGAGGTCGTCGGGGAAACCCGTGGCGTCACGCTCTTCGACACGAAACGCGGCGGCGCGGAGTGCGTTGGCAAACGGCGCGGCGCGTCCCGCGTCTCCCTCGAGCACCAGCACCGACGACGGACCGCGCACGCGCAGAAACACGCCGCCGGTGTTGTCTTGGACGATCGCGTCCGCCGTTGGATCGCTCGCCGTCACGTCCACTTCGTATCGGTGAAGTCCGGCCGCCGGTGCCGTCTGTCGAAGCGTGAGCACGTCTTCACCCGCGCGCACGGTCACCGGTCCCGTCTGCACGACACGTCCGTCGACCCGAACCCGGACCTGCCCGCGCACCTCGCGCGTCGAACGCGTGACGACGCGCAAATCGAACGCCTCGTCCTCATCGACGTCGCCTGGCACGCGCACACCCTCGATGCGCACGTTGGGCCGCTCCCGTTGCGCCATGCGCACGACATCCACCGGAACGCCCGCAGCACTCGCGGCCGCGGCCGCTGCCAACGGATCGCCGCGATTGGACGCGCCGTCCGTCACGAGCACGATCCTCCCGGCGCTCTCGTCGGGAATCTCCGCGAGCGAACGTCGAATCGCGGCGGCGATGTCCGTCCCGTCCGCGCCGACGCGAACATCTTGCGTGGACGTGAGCGCGTTGCGCGGCCGCGCAGGATCCTCGGTGGCTGCTTCCGCGCCGAAGATCACGCGGCCCACGCGATCCTCGTCGTGCATCCGTGTGATCGCGCGCGCTTCGTCGTCGCGGATGCGCGTGTGCGCGTCGGGAACGAGGTCCATGCTGCGCGATCGATCGACGCCGACCATCACCGTGAGCCGGTCGATCGGGTGCCCCCACTCGGGACCTGCCACCGCAAGCGTTGCAAAAGTCGTGGCGAGTGCGAGCGACGTCCACATCACGCGCGCCCTCGTGCGGGACAGCCCCCGCGGCACGCGTGCGGCACGCGACGCGACGACCAGCGCAGCGACCAGCGTGACCGCAAGCATCCGAGGCTGCGTGAAACGAACCAGGCCGAAGAAATACGACCAGTCGCGACCGGTGAGGGCGAGGGCGGTCGCGGTAGCCGCGAGGGCGAGACACGTCGCGATCGCGAGTGCGTACCAGCCCCGACGCGCGCGCGATCGACGGCGAGCCACGTACAGCGTCGCTGCGCACGCGAACGCAAGGCCCGCGGTGGACCATGGACTGCGCGCGGCGCGCAACAGTTGCTCGAGCGCGGCACTCACGGCGCACCCCCCGTAGTGGTCGGGCGAACGGCACGCACGTGACCGAACGGTGACCGCTCGCGACGCGTGAGCCACAACAGATTCGCCAGCAGAAGCGCGGCAGCAACGAGCGCGAGCCACGGCGCGAGTTCTTCGTGGGGCCGAATCACCGACGTCGGCGCCGCGGAATTTGGACCCGGCTGCACGCGCACGCGGGGCCGGCGCAGATTGGACTCCGCGTCCGAGACGAGATTCACGGGCACGAGCGTCTCGCCGCCCGCCCAACGCACGCGGTACAGGCCGGTGCGCTCGGTCTCGCCGAGCACTGCCGTTCCCGACGTGACGTTCACGCGACGCGGGCCGCTCGGTCCCGCAACGTCGACGACGCGAACGCCCGGCGGCACCCCGACGCGCAACGGTTCGCCCGCACGGCCACCACCGAGCGCAAGTCGTGCCCGATGCGCGCGAGCGACTTCCTCGAGATTGCGGATGAACAACACGAACGATGCGCGCAGCGGCCAGTCGCTGTCGTCGGGGTCGATCCCGACGAGCGTGACCGCGCGGTCCGGCGTCGAGACGTCCGCGACGAGCGTGTGCTCGCCGCTGCGGAGCAGTTCGTTCGAGCGCGGTCCGAGTGCGAGTGGCGTTGCGCGAACCAGATGCACGCCGTCCATCGTAAGAAAGCGAAACCGCGCGTCGGTGTTCACGTACGACGTGATCTCGGGCGCGTCGATCGCGGGGCCGACCGTGACGTCGGCGCAACGCCCCGGCGGTGGAGCGAACACGACGACGTCGTTGCGAGGTGGAAGGGCCGACGGGCACAACCCGTGGAACACGACGAGCGCACCGTCCGTCGGTCGCAGCGGCTCGTCGGGTGTCAACGCCGTGAGCACGACACTCGGGTCGGCCTGCAGCGCGCGGCGAACCCACGGCGCATCGCCGCGTGCGACGAGGAACACGGGCAACACGGAGCCCGACGGAATGCGCCCGTACGCGATGTCGTCGAGAGGCATCGCGTCGCGTGGTTCGACTTCGATGAGTAGCCCGCTGCCGATGTCCTCGACGCCCAGCGGAAACGACAACGTCATCGCTTCGCGGCGCCCGGGCTCGAGGCGAATGCGGCGCGAGGCGAGAACCTCGGTCTGGTGCTCGCGACGCGCCGTCACGAACACTTCTCGTGCGCGCGCGCCGAAATTCGCGACGAGCGCAAAGGCCTGAACCGTGTCGCCCTCGCTGCCCGCCTGCCGCGCGGCGCGAACGTCGGTGCGCACGATGGCGACGTTGTCCAGCGGCCGACCGACGGTCACCAGTTGCACGGGGATCGCGCCCGAGGGCAGCTCGTCGACCCGCGCCGTCGCGCCGTCCGTGACGACGATCACGCGCCGAGTTCCGGACAAGGGTCGCAGTCGGTCGAGTGCGAGCGCCACCGCGGACGTCAGGTCCCCTTCGACGTCGAGCGCGTTTGCCCGATCGATCCCGCGACGTAGGGCACCGCGATCGCGGCCGAGTGCGAACAAAACGCGCGCATCGCGGCCCGACGTCACCAGCATCGCGTCGGACCCGAACGCGAGGGAATCGACGATACGTCGCGCGGCGATGCGTGCGTCGTCGATCATGCGTCGTCCCGTTCGCTCGTCCCGCGCGGACATCGACGCGGAGACATCGAGCACGATGGCAACGTGTTCGCCCACCAAGGACCGCCCGCGGCACGCCGGTGCAGAAATCGCCAGGGCGAGCAGCGCGAGCGCGAGCAGCTCGAGAAACAGCGGAAGTTCGCGCTGCAGCCGTTTGAACGGTGTGCGCGCTTGCAGGTCGCGCTGCGCCGACATCCACAGCCACGTCGACGGCACGCGCATGCGGATCCGACGGGTTTTCAGGACGTACAGCAGGACGATCGGCACGAGGCCGAGCAACAACCACAAGCCCGGCAGATGCATCAGGCGCATGGACGGACTGTCCGTGTCACGGGTCGACCCGCCGGTCGACGACGCGTCGCACGACCGCTTCGAGCGGTTCGTTGGTCAGCCCGCGGACGTACGTGGCGCCGTGCTTGCGCGCGAAACCGCGGAGCATCTCGAATAGACCGTGCAACCGCGCGCGGTAGGCCTCGATCGTATCGACGTCGGCCGTGAGGGTCACTCGCTCGCCGGTCTCCGCGTCTTCCAGGTCGACATCGCCCGACCACGGCGGCTCGAGTTCCTCGGGTGTCAGCACTTGGACGAGGAGCAGTTCGTGTCCCGCGGCGCGAGCGCGGGCCAGGGGGGCTTCGAACCCGCTCGGATCGAGAAAATCCGAGATGACCGCCAACATCCCGGGTCGGCCGCGCGCAATCGACGTTTCCACTGCGGACGCGAGGCTCGTGGTTCCCTCGCACACGATGCCGTCGAGCGTTCGCAACAGTGCGGGCAGTCCACCTCGCCCTCGGTGCGGACGCGAGCGCACGGACGCGCGGTCCGCGAACGGAATCAATTGCACGCGTTCGTTCTGTGCGAGTCCGATGTACCCGAGCGCTGCCGCGATGCGTGCCGCGCGATCGAGTTTCTCGCCCTCGAGTGATCCACTCGTGTCGAGCAGAACGCGCAAGATGACGTCTTCGTCTGCGCGAAACTGCTTCACGACGGGTTCTCCCGTCCGCGCGAACGCGAGCCAGTCGATCCGGCGCGGGTCGTCTCCCCACTCGTACGGCCGATGCTCGGCAAACTCGGCGCTGCCGCCGCGGCGCCGGGACAAATGCTCGCCGGCACGCCCCGATGCAGTCTTGATCACGAGCTTTCGTCGCAGCGCTTCCAACTCGCGCACGAACGCAGGCTCGAGCCACGTGGGCATCACTCGCCCTCGGGCTTGCGCGCGGGCACCATCGACGCAGTTCCTTCTCCCGTGCCCATGACCGGTGTCGGACGGCCGACGAAGTCGGGACCCGAAGCCTCGGCAGGCGCTCCGGGGTCCGTTGCCGCACCCTCCAGCGTCACCGGCGTGGTCGTCACGATGACCGGCGGACTCGCCGCCTCGATCTTCGGTCCCGAATCGACCGTCGACGGCCGCTGGCTCGGGACCCAACCCGGCGGAAACAGTCCGCTGCCTCCAATCGGCGTCTTCGGTGACTCGAGCGCTCGCGCGACCGCCGGGGTTTCGGCGACGGGCGTGATGGCAGGTGCTCTCACCGCCACCGGTGGTGGCGGATGCGCGTCGCGCGGAACGAACTTCAGGGGCTCCAGCGGTAGGTCCAGCGCGCTCTTCGTCGGGTCGATGCCCACGTCGGTGCCGCCGCTGGCCAACGCAGTCGGAGCAGTTTGCGACGCTGGCGGCGGCGTGCGCGTCGTGCGCATTGGCGACGGTGTGCTCCCCGCGTCTTCACGCGCGACGAGGTCGTCGACCCGCGCAGCGTCTGCGTCCGCGGCGGCAATCAGTCGGTCCGAACGAAGCACGCCCGCGACCAGTGCGAGCAGACCGAGCGCGGTGTATGCGCCCGCCGACAGCAGCAGCGCGACGGCTTCACTGGACGGAAGCTGATCGGCCGCGGCATGCCGTGCCACGTCGATGAAATACAGCGGCGAGATCGCGGCGAGCAGTGGAATCGAGCTGTCGGTCGTGGCGCGCGGATCGGCGAGAATCGCGGTGATTGCGTACGGCGCAGCGAGCACGAACACCATCACCACGGTGAGCACGACGCGCGCGATGGCGGGCGACCAGCGCGAGCGCAACCACGCGGCCAATCCCACCGCGAACAGGATGAACATGGTCGTCGGCATTGCCGATGTGATGATCTCGAGGATGAGGATGCTAGGAATCTCATCGTTCGCAGTGCCCGCGATGAACCGCGCCCCACCGAGACCGACCACGCCCAACGCCGTCGTCGCAATCTGCATCGAAACGGTCGACTTGAGCCCCGGACCGAAGAACCGCCGGAGTCTCCCTGCGCCTTGCTGCTCCCACAGTTTGCGAACGCGTCGCGGGGCCACGAGCGCGTCGCCAAGAAACACGAACGCACCGAACGCGGCGAAGAGGAACAACACCGCGAGGCCGACGACGGACGCGCGGGTCGCAGTCTCTGGTGCGTTCGTCTGCGCGACGAGCACGATCGCCGTGGTGACAATCGCGAGCGCCGTCGCGGCGTACCAGCGCTTCAGTCCGCTGGCGCGGTCGCTCGTCGGGTCCGTGAGGTTCGACGCGCACACTTCGAAAAGAAACCAACCGGCGAGCCCGGCGAGCGCAGCGGGAACGAGCACGAGCATCGCCATCTGCCCGAACGAGAGCGCTCCCTCTACAAGGAGCGAGGGCCACCACACGATTCCCGGGCGCGTGAAGTGCATTTCCGCACACACGCGCGTGCCCAACGCCTCGCCGAGAATCCAGTGCTGAAACGCCGCAAGGCACGCGCCGGCGATGGCGGAAACGATCAGCGCGGAGCGAGTCGTGGGCAGGTGCGCGGAGATCGCGAGTCCGAGGAGAGCCGCGAGTGCCGTGATCCCGAACAGCATCAAGAACGCCGTCGCGACCGATAGCGCGGACACGCCGCCGAACAGGAACGGCAGCGCGCCGACGGGCGCCAGTGCGATTACGTATGAGCCCACGCGCGTGATGGCCGCGAAGAACTTCCCGCGCGCGATTTGCACGGGGCCGAGTCCCGTGAGAACGAGCGCTTCGTATGTGCGTCCCTCGCGCTCGCTCGCGATAGAACTCGCGGCGACCGACGGGCCCGCGAGCCACACGAGTGCTTGCGCGACGCCGAAGAACGTTTGGAACAGGACCTTCCCGACCGACGCCGGCTGCGCGGCCGCGCCGCCACCCACCGACGCGATCACGAGCGCCATTCCGACGATGATCACGAAAATCACCCACTCGAAATGCCCACGCCGAGTGATCATGCGCGTCTCGCGGCGCAGGACCGGATTGTCGAACCGCGCCGCCCACCATGTTCTCAGGGCGGTCATTGCTGTTCCCCCTTGGTGAGCCGCAGAAACACTTTTTCCAGATCGCTTCGTTCGGGTTCGACGGCCACCAGCGGCAGTCCCGCGGTGACCAGCACACGAACGATGTCCGCGAGCACGGTCGCGCCGCCCTCGTACTCGAGCCACGCCGTCGCGCCTTGACCCTCCGCAACCGGTTCGATGGCGACGTCCATGCCTTCGAGCGCCGCGCGAACTTGCTCCAATTTCGCGAGCGCGCGAATTCGAACGCGCTGCTTCGAGCCCTCTTGGGACGGCCGTCCGTCACCGCCGTGGGCGATCTCCGCGATGGGCCCCGACACGACGATCTGCCCGTGCTCGAGAATCGCGACCGACGTACACAGGTCGGCCAGCTCGGTGAGAATGTGCGACGACAGAAAGATCGTCTTGCCGAGGCGACGCAGTTCGACGAGCAGGTCACGCAGTTCGATTCGCGCGCGTGGATCGAGATCGCTCGCGGGTTCGTCGAGCACGAGCACTTTCGGGTCGTGCAGCAGAATCCGCGCGAGTTGAAGCCGTTGCTTCTGTCCCTTGGACAGCGCGGACACCGTGCGTTCTGCCAGCGGCGCAATGTCCGTGAGTTCCATCACGCCGCCGACGACGCCATGACCGATGCCAAACGCCTCGCTGAAGAACTCGAGGTACTCACGCACCGACGTGTGTTCGTACAGCCCCGCGTGGTCCGGCATGAACCCGACGACACGGCGGACGCGTTGCGGCTCGAGCACGACGTCGAGTCCATCGACCGTGATCTTGCCGGCCGTCGGCTCCATCAGCGTCGCGAGAATGCGAATGGTCGTGGTCTTCCCCGCGCCGTTCGGACCGACGAACCCGAAAATCTCGCCAGCGCCGACCGTGAAGTTCACGTCGTCGAGCACGACGTGGTCGCCGTACCGATGGTGCAGGTGCCGCACTTCGATCACGGTGCGCCTCCCCATCCCACGACGCGAATCGCGACGAACTCGCGCTCCACGTTCAGTCCGCCGTCGTCGGCCGAGGGTCGCGGCATGTCGAGTTGCGCGATCAGCGCGGGGCCATCCGTCGACGCGACGCCGAAGTTCGATGCCGACTCGAACACCGCATTCCAGTCGCTCGCCGTGCGCGTGTCGCCACCGAACAGCGAAGCGAGTTGCGCGCCGATCGTCGCACTGTCCGTCGTCGTTCCCGGTGCGGGATAGCCCGTGAGGCCCGGCGCGGTGTACACGGCGGCCCCCACGCCCAGCGTGAGTGCGGCGAGCGTCGGTGCGGGAACGGGCGTGCCGGTCGTCGCGAGCGTGGTCTGCCCAGACCGAATCTCGCGAATCGCCCAGGCCTGTGCCTGCGCGGGCGCGACCACGATCACGTTTCGCAACGCGTACGCCATGTGATTTACGATGCGCACCTGCCCAGCGAAATCCGGCTGCAGCGTCACCGACCCCGGCGTCGTTTCGTAACCTTGCTCGCGAACGACCGACGTCGACCACGGCGTGATCACCAGCCCCTGCAACGTCGCGCCGTCGCGCGCGAGTGCGAGCGTCACCGTGGCGTTGCCCTCAGCGGGATCGGAGTACAGTCGACGGTCGACACCGGCGGCGCGAATCGAGAGCGTCCCCGCGTTGCCCGAGAAGTATCCATGATAACGCCGCATCGCTCCGCGCGACATGCCCGCCGGCAGTTCGATCATCGTCAGTCTGCGTGCGCGACCCTGGAACCCGCGTGAGAGCCCGCCGAGGACGACGATCGCGGCGAAGATGACCACCGAGTAGATCGGCAGCCGCGCGAGGGCACGCAATGGATGGCCCTGGCGCGCCGCGCGGCGGAACGAAAACGGTCCCGCGAAGATCGCGTACAGCACGAGGAGCAACACGGCGATGCCGAGGCCGGAGCGAAAGCCCTCATTTGGATCGAGCATCCGGCGTACGGCCGAAGGGATCACCGGTGCTGACACTTGATCGCCGACGGGATGCTGCACGACGCTCGTGCCGGACTGACGCGCCAGCAGCGAGACGAATTGCTGCGACCACGGATCCGACAGCGCCGGCGCCGCCGCGGGATTGAACGACAGCACATGGACGCGACCGAATCCGTAGTCCGCGGTCGCGCCCAACAGGTTCGACGAGCCCCACGGAAACAGCGCACCGAGCGCACGAGTGTGCAGGTGTCCACCTTCGAACGACTCCGCGTGTTCGAGCGTTGCGGGGAGCGGAACGGTGCCCGGCGGCGCGGTGTTCGAGAGCGCCAGCCACGTCGGGTCCTGCATGTTGATGGGAACGGGAGTCGATCCGTGCGCCCCGGGTCCCACGAACGCTTCGAGCGTCGGGTGTCGCAATTCGTCCGGACGCGACGGAATCAACGCGAGCGAACCACCGGACAGCACCCAGTCGGCGAGCGTCACGCGCTCCGCCAGGGGGAGCGACATCAGCGTCCCACTGTCGATCAGCACGAGCGACACGCCCGTGTACCCGACCTGCGATCGCGGCAACACGACGTCGCCGGTCGCGTCGATCCGCGCGGCCGGACACGGCGTCATCCCGGCAGACGGGCGCGGCGCTCCGGCACTCGGCGGCGCGAACGGATCCGGCGTGTTCGCCGCACGCATGGCGAGTGCGAGTCGTCCCTGCGGCGTGGCGTCGACGAAGAACGCGTCGACGGGATTCTCGAGGCGCAGCGGCTGCATTCCGAGGACGTGCCCCTGTGTGTCGTCGACGCGCAGCACAGCAGTTTGACCGAGCAGGCCACGCACGGGCGCCGGCACGCGCACGGTCGCACGTCCACGCGCGGGTAGATTGAACGGCACGACCGGCTCCGTCGGCGCGGCGCTGGCGATATTTCCCGACACTCCCGAAACGATCCGTGCGGATCCGCTGATGCGAGAGTTGGCGCCGTTCTGGATCGTGACGACGAATTCCGTCAGGCCGCTTCGCGGAACGCACCCTTCACCGAACACCGGGACGACCTCGATCGTCACCGGCGGCGTCGCGGTCTGTGCGTACGCCTGGGGCGCGAACTCCATGAACCACGCCGCGCCCAGCGCTGCCGCTGCGAACCAGCGGTTCATCCGCGCTGGGCCTCGGCGAGCGCATTCTCGACGCTGACGGGCCGCGGCGGAATCGACTCGAGCAACGCGTCGATCACTGCGTCGGTCGTCACCCCGTCCGCTTCGCCTTCGAACGAGCGGATCAGTCGGTGCCGCAGCGCGGGCCGGGCGATCGCGGCAATGTCGTGAAACGACACGTGCGGCTTGCCTGCCGCGAGCGCCGATGCCTTGCCGCCGAGCAGCAACGACTGCGCCGCGCGCACGCCCGCGCCGTAGCGCAATGCTCGCTTCGCGATCGAGGGCGCGTTGGGATGTTGCGGTGACGTGCACTTGACCAGCCGCGCCGCATACCGCGTGATCTGTTCCGTCACCGCGACGTCGCGACACAGCGCTCGCAGTTTGAGCACGTCGTCACGCGTGAGCACCGCCGCGGGCGCGTCGCGTTCGTGCGACGTCGTTCGATCGAGCACCGCGACCAGGTCGTCCTCGCTCGGATCGGGCACGATGACCTTGAGCATGAAGCGGTCGAGCTGCGCTTCCGGCAGCGGATACGTCCCCTCCATCTCGATCGGATTCTCCGTCGCAAGCACGAAAAACGGCGGACCCAGCGCGTGCCGTTGCCCGGCGATCGTGACGGCGCTCTCCTGCATCGCCTCGAGCAACGCGCTCTGCGTCTTCGGGGTCGCGCGGTTGATCTCGTCGGCGAGCACGATCTGTCCGAAAATCGGCCCCTTGTGCAGCGAAAACCCGCGCCCCCCCCCCGGCTGTTCGACCAGGACGTTGGTGCCCACGACGTCCGACGGCATGAGATCCGGCGTGAACTGAATGCGCGAGAACGTCAGGTCCATGCTCGACGCCATCGTGCGCACAAGCAGCGTCTTGCCCAGGCCCGGCGCGCCCTCGAGCAGCACGTGCCCGCCGGCGAGCATCGCGACGAGCACCTGATCGACGACGTCTTTCTGCCCGACGAGCACGCTGCCGACCGCTGCCCGCAGCGCGGTCAGCTTCTCCGTGGCCCAGGCGAGTTGTTCGCGAAAGTCACTCATCGGTCGTCTCTCCATTTCCGGTGCGGGTGCCGTGGGCGAACGCCACGTTGCGCTCGTCGCGGGCCTCGCGTCACGGGTGAAAATACTGCCGCACCTGATCGCGGTATTCCGCCGGCACGCGAGAGCCTTCGACGGCCTGGATTTCCGCCGGCGCGACGTTTCGCAGATCGCCCGTGCCACGCACACCGGCCGTGCCGCCCTCGCGCCCCGGGCCCAGCGTCGTCGTCCCGCCTTGCATCGGCGTGCCGCCACGCGGCGCAATGTGCGCGTTCGCGCGAAGCGTCTGTCCACCGACGACGGGCGCGGTCTGTCCGCCGTGTCCGCCGGCGCCACCTTGTCCCGAAGTTCCGCCTTGGCCGCCCTGTCCCGAACCGTTCGCGCCGTTGGCCTGCGAGCCCTGACTCGAACCGGCGCCGCCTTGTTGCGATCCGGAGCCCTGCTGTCCGGCGCTGCCCTGTTGAGAACCAGCACCCTGTTGCGATCCCGCGCCTTGCTGCGAACCGACGCCCTGTTGCGAACCACTGCCTTGTTGCGAGCCGGAACCTTGTTGTGACCCCGCGCCTTGTTGCGAACCGGCACCCTGTTGCGATCCCGCTCCTTGCTGTGAACCCGCGCCCTGCTGGGATCCTTGTTGCGATCCTTGCTGCGAGCCTTGCTGCGAACCCTGCTGGGATCCCTGTTGGGAACCCTGTTGCGAGCCTTGCTGTGAGCCCTGTTGGGAACCTTGCTGTGAACCCTGCTGTGACCCTTGCTGCGATCCGCTCTGGTTGCCGCTCTGCTGTCCGTTGCGTTGCGCTTGGTTTCCGCTCTGCGCGCCACTTTGCGCCTGCGACGAGTTCTGCTGCGATCCGCCGTTCGAGAGTTGTCGCTCGAGTCCTTGCGCCGATCGCGTCGCTTGCTGGAGCGCCTGCGACACAGCGTTCGACGGCGGGGGACCGCCTCCGCGCGCGATCTGCTCGAGCGTTCGCGCCGCGTTTTGCGCGCCCTGCTGCGCCGCGGCTTGCGACCCCTGCGAGCCGTTCTGTTGCGACCCCGCCTGCGACCCGCTCTGCTGCGAGCCGGATTGCGATCCGTTCTGTGCGGCATTGTTCCGTTGTGGATCGAGCGCATTCGCGAGCGCGCGCAGCGCCGATCGCGCGCCGTCGTTGCCACTTCCAGTTTGCGAGCCGCCGTCGGATGCGCCGTTGGACGCGCTCGCGCCACTCGCGCCGCCATCGCCCGCCGCGTTCGCTTGCGAACCACTCGCTCCGCCGCCGTCCGCAGCGTTCCCCGCCGTCGCGCCGCCACCATCGCCGCCGTTGCCGGCCGTTGCTGCGCCCCCGTCGCCCGCGCCACCGTTCGCGCCGTTCGCCGAATTCGGGCCCGACTGCGACGCTCCATTCGGTGAGTCGCCCGCGGCTTGTCGCAACCGACTCGCAAGCGCGCTGCGCTGCTCGGCCGACATGCGTTCCACCGCACGCGCCGCGGCCTGCGACAATTCGCGCGCCCCCGCGTCGGTGCCCGTGCGATTGAACCGGGCCGCGGCCGCCGACACGTCCGGATCACTCGACAATTCCTGCGCGAGTGTTCGTAGTGCTTCGTTGCGTGCTTCGCGTTCTGCCATCCGGCGCTCCGCATCGCGCAGTGCGCTCGCAACATCGCGCGCACCTTCACGGTCGGCCGCGTCTGCAGCGCTCTGCAACGCGCCGCGCGCTCGCGAACGGTCGGCGCGCTCTGTCTGGTTCGCCGCACGTTCCATCGCACGGTCCAGTGCTTCGAGATCGTGATCGCCGAGCGCTCGTGCCGCGTCGTTCAGGCCCGCAGACGCCATGCGTGCGATCGCCGCTTCGAGTCCGCGGCGTTGTTCGGGTGCCGACGTGAGCGTGCGCTCCGCCGCAAGCCGTTCACGCAGCCGTGCGATCTCGTCCAACGCTTCGCGCTGCGGCATTCCCTGGCGCAATCGCTCGCGCAGACGTCGAGCGTCTTCGGCGATGCGCGCGAGACGATCGCGTTGCGCGGCGTCGCGAACGGGAAGCTCGCGCACACGCTCGATCACCTCGAGCGCTTCGACGTGGTCCATGCGAACGATCTGGATCCCCGGCGCACGTGCGGCGCGCGGCGTTCGTCGTGCGGGCGCGAGACTGAGCGCCACGATGGCCGCCGCGGCGAGCGGAAGCAGCGCGTGCGCTCCGCGGATGACGCGGACACGCAGCACGCTGGAATCAACGCGGGACAGTGCATCTCGGGCGTCGTGCGCGACGGCTTCCCACGCGGGGGGGGGCTCGGAGTCCTTCGCGCCGCGGGCGAGCGACACCGCGGTGCTCACCGCTTCGCGCGCGTCGAGCCGGGCGTCGAGGTACAACGCGACCTCGTCGTCCGACCAGCGTCGTCGTCGAGAGGCCCAAGCGCCGGCGATCGCAGCGAGCAAGCCGGCCGCCAGCCCCCCGAGTCGCGCCTGCGGAAATCGTAGGAGCCACGCGATCGCCGCAACACCTACACCGACGCCACAGCCCACGGTGCCCCACGTCAGGATCAGCCGCCAGGCGTGGCGGCGGCGGACGTGGCGGGCCGTCGAGTCGAAAAGTCGCTGGAATTCGTCGAGTGGCGCGCTCAATGTCGTACTCCCTTGTCGGATCCCCGCGAATCGCTGCGGCCGCACGCGGTGGAGCCGCGGTCGGGCGTGATCCTTGGACGAACGAAGTCCGGCAAAGTTCGGGCGCAGATTCTATTCCAGCCCGCGGGCGCTCGGCCCAGCCAAATGGCCGGCCCCGTGCCCGACGGTATACGCGCGAAACGGCGGGGCTGTTCCGTGGCGAATCGAGGTGTGCCGGATGTGCGCAGTCCAGCGCGAATGGGGCGGCGGCGGCGAGTGACCCTTACGCAGACGCGCGCGCCGTGCCTGCGTGCGGATCGAGCGCGGCCGACGCGTCACTTCCGTGCAGCGATGCGATCAATCGGTGCCCCGTCGTCGTGATCTCGTCGTGCAGGAACCGCACGCGCGGCTCGGCGCGCTCGAGATAGCGCTCGAGAACATCACGGCGCGCGGGGAACTTGCGTGCCTGCTCCCACAGCAGTTCGCACACGACCTCGTCCGCGAGGATCTTCGTGAGCCGCTCGGCGTGGAGCATCGCAAACGCGAAATCGTGCTTGGGGTCCCATTCTTGTCGCAGCGTCGACGCCCATTCGCTGAGCGGCTTGTGTCGGAGCGTTTTCAACTTGTCGGCCGTCGTTCGCGTCAGAAGATGTTGCTGCGCGCCGAGCGACAGTGCTTGCACGCGCGCCACACGGCGTTCAAGCGCGTCGCGGGCCGACAGCGACCTCCAGCGAGTCTGCGCGATGCGTCGAACGAAGTCCTGCGGGTTCTTGATGATCCCGTTGAGCGTGTCCTTCATCGCCATCAGCGATTGGATTTGGCTCGTGCCCTCGTAGATCGGCATCACCATCGCGTCGCGTAGGAGTTTCTCCGCGCCGTACTCGCGTGTGTAACCGACGCCTCCGTGGATCTGCACTCCACGTCGCGCGATCTCCACGGCTTTCTCCGCCGCGAGGTACTTCAGCAGTGGTGTCACCCGCCGCGCCAGCTTCCGGTGCCACTTCGCCTGCCGCTCGTTCTCGTCCTTGCTGCCGAGCTGCCCCCGCCAAGCGACTTTGTTGGCCATCTCCTCGTGAAACGCGCCGTGCATCGCGATCGCCCGAATGCCCTGGATGTCCGTCCGCATCTCGTCGAGGTAGTCCGCGATCATCTCGTGCTGGTCGATCGTCTTGCCCATCGACTTGCGCACGCTCGCGTACTCGGCCGCGCCACGCCACGCCGCTTCGCACAGTCCGAGCGATTCGAACCCCACGCCGAGGCGCGCGTTGTTCATCAGCACCAGCATGTGTTTGAACCCGTCGCCGCGCTTGCCGATCAACTGAGCCGGCGTGCGGTCGAAGCTGATCGCGCATGTCGCAGACGCATGATGGCCGAGCTTGTCCTCGACGCGCTCGACGGTCGCGTATCGCGTTCGCGTGCCGTCGGGCAGATCGTCGAACGTCTTCACCAGGAAGAATGAGAGTCCCTGCAGTCCGGCGAATGCGTCGTCGCTCGTGGCTTCCTCGGTGCGCGCGATGACGAAGTGATACTTGCCGTGTCCCGACGTGATGAAGATCTTCTGTCCCGTTACGAACCAGTTCCCGTCGGCGTCCTGTTCGCCACGGGTGCGCAGCGCAGCCATGTCGCTGCCGGCGTCCGGCTCGGTGATGTCCATGGCGCCCCAGGCGTCGCCACGGGCCATTTCGCGCATCTCAGCTTCGAACCGCGTCGACGTGATGCGGCCATTCTCGTCGAACTTCGTCGTGCCTTCGTACAGCGAGAAGATCAGCGCGGCCATCGCCATGCCGCCGTGGAAGCTGTGGTGCGTCATCATCGAGACGTCGGCGCGGCCAAACATCTCCGCGCTCACGAAGTACACGAGCAGCGGACAATTCAGCCCGCCGAGTTCCCGCGGCACGTTCAGCCCGTGCACGTCGAGCGCCTTGAGCTTCGCGAAGATCTCGCGCAGCTTCGCGGGCTCCTGCACCTCGCCATTGACGACGTGCATCTCTTCGCGATCGATCGCGTTCGCGTACGGCGCCACTTCGTCGCCGACGAAATCGCCGAACATCTCGATGGACTCTTTGTAGAACTGCGTCGCCTCGTCGCTGTTCTTGAAGCCATCGGGCGCGTGGAAACCGTGTTCGGTCACCTCGGCGAGACGAGCCCAGTCGATCCAATGGTCGACGTAGAATTGCAGGTCGTCATTGTCTCTGTAGAAGTTCGCCATCGTCGGTCACCTGAAGGTCGGGGTTCGATCGAGCGTTCGTGCGGCGGCGGAGCGACTTCGGCTCCGGCCTCGGGTCGGTGTGCGGGGCAAGAAAAGAGCTGCGCGAGCGAGGCGTGTCAGTTCGCGCGTGGCGCGTTCCATCCCGGCGCGCGGGGACTCGCCGCGGGTCAGCACGACGCCGAGCGTGTCCTGCATTGCGATGGACGCCATGATGAAGTGCAGCATCTGTGCGATGTACGCGTCCGCGTCGACGTCGGCGTGGATGATCCCCTCGCGCTGACCTTGGCGAATGTAGTCCGCGATCATCCCGAGCCACGGTCGCAGGTGCTCGCGAATCAGCGTCTTCATCGCTGCGGGACGGTCGAGCACCTCGCGCACGAGCAATCGCGCCCGAGCCGGGTCCTCGACGAAGAACGCGACCACCGTCTCGAACACCGCGTCGAAGCGCCGCCCTGCATTCGTGGCCGCCATCAGCAACGCCGGAAGAATGTCCTTCCAACGCGACAGCAGATCGTCGAGCACGGCCAGTCGCAGATCGTCCTTCGACGCGAAGTGGTGCAGCAGCGACGGCTTGCGAATTCCGACGGCGTCCGCGATGTCTTGCAACGCCGTGCCGTCGAATCCACGCTCGGCAAACAGACGCGTCGCCGCGACGAGCAGTTGCGCTCGCATGTCTCCGCCGCGCGCGGCGGTCGGTTGGGGCAGAGGATGGGCGGAAGTGGGTCGCATCGCCAGTACCGAACGTTGGGTCGGCGATTCCCTACCAAGTGGTAGGCACGAAGTCAAGTCCTGAAGTTGACGCTCCTACGCCCCGACCCAGAGGCGACCTCACCTAGCCCGGAGTGATCTCGCCGACTCGCGATGATCGACGCGGAGTCGACCCCGATCCCGACCTCGACGCCCGATGACGACCGATCTACCATTTCGACCTCGAATGAAGCGCTGTCTGACGTTGTCGCGCTGGGTCGGTGCCGCTGCCGTGTGCGCATCGTGCGGCGTCGCGCTCCCGGGGCGACCTTCGTCGACTCAGCGCTCCCACTCGCGCGTCGCGTCGCAGTCGCCGGCAGTTGCGATCGCAAGCCCATCGCTGCCGCGCAACCCGGTGTTGGCGCCGTACGTCCCCGACCCGACGCTCGTTCGCGTCGCCGACGGCTTGGCGTCGCGTGCGCCGCGGGAGTGGACATTCGAGGACTTCCGCCGTGAGGTCGCGATGTTCGTCGAGCGTGCAGGTGCACGCGGAAGGCCGTTCGTCCTCCGTCATCCGTCGGCCGATCTGCGTGCGTCGGTGGCAATCTACCTCGGAGAAGCGGCGCGAGCCGACACGCCCCTCGACGAACTTCCCGTCCTCGACAACACCATCGTCGTGACGCGGAGCGGCTGCATCGAAACCGACGAAACGGTCGCGGTTCGCTTCCTCTTGGCGCTGAGTTTACGCCGCGACGACGTATCGAATCTTTTCGTTCGCATCGCGTCCGACACGCGGGTGGTGGGTCGCGCGCGCTCGGTGGCGCTGACGAATCTCGCGAGCCGCGGCGACGCGCACACCGCCGCACTCGCCCGGGCGCTCTTGTCGGATGCCGACGTGCACACGCGCTCGAGCGCGGCGTGGGTCTTGCCACTTCCGCCGTCCCCGGACGATTTGCCCGCGCTGTTGCAACTCGCGCGAGAGGACGATCCCGTCGCGCAGTTGTCGGCAGCGCGCGCGCTGCGCGGGTCCACGGGAGTTGCATCGCGCCAGGTGCTCGAACAGTTCTCTGCGCTCCGAAACCGCCTCGGATACACCGCGATCGCCGCGCTCGCGGAACGGCTCGACGCGTCCGCCGCGCAAATGGACGCGTGGGAGTCGTCGGAAGACTGCGACGTACGCGAGGCGGCGGCCGTCGGACGGTGGCGCAGAGACGGCGAGGCCGGCTTGGACCGGACTCTCGCAGCGCTCCGCGAACTCGCGCGCGCGCACTGCGGGCTGAGCAACCTCGTTTCGGCGGTGCTCTCGGGCAGACAGGCGGCCGACGTCGCGCGGTTCGCGCGCGTCGTGCTCGATGCTGTCCCATCGGCCTACGTAGCCGTGCGGGTCCTCGCTGCGCACGCCGACCGCGCCGATCGCGTCCGACTGCGAGGATACGTGCGTGGCTCCGGGAACAGATGTGCGGCCATCGTCGCAGCGGACGCCCTCAGTCGACTCGGCGACCGCGCGTCGGTCCCTGCGTTCCGGCGGATGGCACGAAGCAACGACGGGTGGGAGGCGGACGCCGGCCGGATCGCGCTGTGGCGTCTCAGTGTGCCGTCGGAGTCGCCGACACATTCGCGCGTGGCGGCGGGCCTCGAAGTGAGTCGGTGCGTGGAGGCAGGCACGGCGTACTGAGAACACTCGCACGTGCCGCCGGCTGATCCGCTTGCCCCCAATTTGAGACTGTCGCTAAACAGCAAGGCGTTCGCCGGATCGGCTTGCGGTAGGCGTGGTGGCTGCTGGGAGCGGCGTGCCAAGGCGGGGGTGATGATCGGCGGTGGCGCTTCAGGCGAGCCGGATTCGGACGACGAGTATC
>ORMF012009261.1_pt1 | contig 93150 bp, 77 predicted proteins | sample 1779871 | NCBI WGS metagenome assembly ORMF01 (sample SAMEA104232316, study PRJEB22302) | groundwater metagenome | biome: forest; feature: aquifer; material: groundwater | place: USA | collected 2011-08-07 | depth 5.4 m | reverse complement strand
GGGGCGCCGGCGGGCGCCGGCGGGGGGGGGCGAGACGAGAAACGCCCCGGGCGCGCTGCGCGGTCGTCGGCGATGAACGCCGGGATGTCTGGATCGGTTGTCAGCGTGCTTTGTGCGGCATCGGAGCCGACGGCGGCCGCGATCGGCACGACGGGCGCCGTTCTCGCGCTGTCGTCGAAGTCAGGCTCCTCCGATGCGTACCGCTCGGCCGGGGGAAGTTCCTCCACGGGCGGAGCCGCGTCCCCGGCGGTCGACGATTCAACCGAAGCGCGAGCCTGGCGCGGCACGGGATCATTCGGCACACGCAATTTGCGCGTCGCTTTGCGTCGTCCCGTGTTGGGGGCACCGTCGCCCGCGAGCGTCTGCACGTTCGCGTCCGGGGGCGGCGGAGGGACCGAGGGCTTCCGGCGGTCGTCGATCATGGCGTCGGTCGCCTCGCGATCGCTTCGCCAAAATGTACGTGTTGCCCCACGCGACGTGCGTCCAACTCCGTTGCGCCGGCCGGACCGCGCTCGAGCAGCATGACCACCGTCGAGCCGAGTTCGAATGCGCCCAACTCGTCGCCCCGCGCGACGCGCGGTGAATCGCCGTTGAGCCACGAGCGCTCGGCAATCGCGCCGCCGATCGCCGGCCGCGCGGGCCCGTCGAACGCGAGAACGATCCGGCCGACGATCATCGCTCCCACCATGACGACCGCGACGCGTCCGAATTCATCGCTGCGGACGTGAATCACGACTCGTTCGTTGCGCGCGAACAACTGCGGCACGCTGCGCACGCCGAGTTCGTTCACGGGAAACAGCGTCCCCGGGATGTGCCGCACCCGCGTGATCACGCCGGTCGCCGGCGAATGCACGCGGTGATAGTCCCGCGGCGAGAGGTACACGACGGCGAAGCTGCCGCCGGCAAACCACGCGGCCTCCGTCTCGCTCGCGAGCAGCGTCGCGACGTCGTACGTCTGACGCTTGACCGCAAACGTGCAACGCCCGTCGATCGGGCCGCCATCGTCGAGGCGCCCGTCCGAAGGCGAAATCAACGCGTGCGGGTCGGCGTCGATCGGGCGGACGCCCTCGCGCAGTCGCCGCGTGAAGAACTCGTTGAACGTCGCGAAACCGGCGTCGGGTGTCACGGCTTCGCTCATGTCGACACCGTACGCCCGGGTGTACAGACGCAAGACGGGGTCGAGAACTTGGGACGGCACTCGCGCCTCGGTCAGGTGGCCGAGCGCGCGGGTGATCCGCTCGCGCGGAAGCATGCGCAGGATCCGTGCGGCAGTGCGGGTACGGACAGGGTCCATGCGAAAACCGGCGGCCCGAGCGAGCGTACGGTGCCGGTCGCGAGACGGTCAACCAATCCCCACGGATGCACTGCGATTTCGCGGGGATCTGCGCACGCGACGCGTCACAACCGGTCGCGGCGCGGAGGGGGTTGCTGCCGGAGGTGCTTCCAGACGCTCACGGGCGCGTACGCGAAGCCGCGCGCCATTTCGCGCCACTTGTCCACGGGGCGCCCGGCCGACAGCTCGTATCCGGCGACGGCTGCGAAACTCGCGAACGACAGCATGAAAAGCGGAAACATGCCGTACACCCGCATCGGGTACTCACGCCCAACCGCCCAGAGGAAATACTTGGCGAGTGTGTCCACGCGGTCCTGGACTTCGCCCGAGAACCGGTAGTCCAGGCCGCCAGGAACGTCCTTGCGAATCTCCATTCGCGGCGTCGGGTCGTACACGAAGTACTCGCCCGGTAACATCCGCTTGCGGAGGCGCAAGAACAGCGAGTGCTCGTTGTGGTACTTCAAATACTCGTCCCATCCGCCGCCACGCTCGACAGCGGAGCGACGGATCGACGCGTTGCCGCCCATGAGGTAGTCGATGCCCACTTTCCGCTGCTCGTCGTACGCGTAGCACCGCGGCTGCTTGAAGAACCCGTGCGACAACATTCGCCAGCGCCGCACCGCGGGAATCAACGGTGGGCCGGCGCGATGCTCCGGGTCGTACACCATGAAGCCATTGACGCCGAGGCAGTGGGGGTCCGCGTAGTTCCGCGCGTGCGCTGCGATCCAGTCGGTTCCGATCGGAAGATCGTCGTCGTCCACGAAGAGCACGACGTCGCCGCGCGCGGCCCGCACGCCATCGTTCGCAGCCGCTGGGCAGCCGCGGGGAGGCGTGTGCACGACACGAACGCGCGGATCGTCCGTGCGGAGGTGCGCGCGGACGCCGTCGGCGTCGACATCGTGTGTCGAGTCGAGGATGACGACTTCGAACGGCTCGTAGCGCTGGCGGAGCACGTGGTGGACGAGCGCTCGCAACTCGTCGAGGCGGTTGAACGACCGGATGACGACGGAGACGAACGGCGGGTCCGGGTGCGACGGCTTCATGGCGACGAGTTCATGACGTCTGCGGCGTGCTCACGGCATCGAAGATTGCGGCAAGTTGTGTCGTCGTTCGATCGACGGAGAAGTCTGCGACCGCCGCCGCGTCCGGCGCGTGGCGCCATCTGCCGCGGACGGCCGATTCGATGTGTCTCTCGATCGCATCGCTGTCGCTCGCGGCGCAAAGTACGCCGGCCCGTGTCGCGCGCAAAATCGCGGCGAGCTCGGCGTTGTCACCGATCGCGAGGATTGGGCGTCCCACGAGCAGGTAGTCGTAGAGCTTGCCCGGAAGGAAGTAGCGCCCCCGTGCGCTGCCCCAAGCGGGCAAGAGCAACAACTGCGCGTCGCGGAGCATCGTCAGGCCTTCGACGTAGGGGAGTTCGGCCTTCAAGCGAACACAGTCCGACAGCCCGAGCCGGGTTGCCTCCGCCCGATCCGCGTCGGACAGACGACCATAGTTGTCCAGCACCACGTCCGCCGACGTCCAGCCGTGCCTCGCGCGCAGTCGCGAGAGGGCACGGAAGATCGGACCGAGCGAGCGAGCGCCGTAGATGTGACCGAAGTGAACGAGTCGTACAGGGCTGGGGGTCGGCGAAGAATCCGGGAGCGCGACGGGCTCGAAGCCGTTTCGCACGGTCGTGAACTTTGTCGCGAGGCGCGGGTACATTTCCCGGTAGGCGTCGGCGAGCGACTCCGTCGTGACGGTGATGCGGTCGGCCGCGGCGAAGACCGTGCGCTCGAGTGCGCGCTCGACCGCGCGCGTCGGCGCGGGGCGCTCGTCGTGGGTGAAATTCAGCGTCCACGGGTCGCGCAGATCTGCGACGAAGGGAATGCCGAGTCGGCGTTTGAGCGCGACACCGATCGCGTGCGCGGAAAACGGGTAGCTCGTGGTCCATACGACGTCTACGACTCGGTCGCGGGCGAGGGAAAATGCTCGACGCAACGCGTGCGGCAGGTGCACGGCGATGGTCTCGGTGGGCAGGGCACGTTTGAGCCAATCACCCGTACCGGCGAGAACGCGTTCCGCGATCGACCGGGTCAACTTCGAGCGGTCATCGGTCTCGTCCGCTTCCGGCGTGCGGCGATCTGCGGTCGCGCGCGCGTCGGCACGATTCGCCAGCGCCGTCAGCCACGCGGCGTCGTAGTCGGCGACGACCTCGATGTCCGGCGGCACACTCCATGGACTTGGGTCGATGGATCGCGCGGGAGGTGCGCGGCCGCACAACACGGTTGCGTTCCAGCCGTGGGCGGGGAGGTGTCGAGCGAACTTGTACGCCCGACGCGCCCCGATCGAAGTGTGCGGCGGGAACAGCCACGACACGAGCAGCGCGTGCTTCACTCCGCGGCCGTGGGACGGACACTCGGACGCGCACGCTGGAGGGTGCGGCGGAGAGTTTCGACGCAGCGTCGATTTTCCTCCGGGCCGCCGACGGACACGCGGACGTAGCCGCGTCGGAGATGGTGGCTCGCGAGGGAGCGAATGAGCACGCCTTCCGTGAGCATGGCTTGCACGACACCGTCGGCCGTCAGTCCAGTCTCGTGGATGTCCAACAGGACGAAGTTGCCCTCGCCACCGAACACTTCGACGCTCGGAATCGACGCGAACTGACGGATCATCCACGCACGCTCGGCGCGCACGACGTCACGTCGACGCGCGAACTCGTCGGTGTCGTCGAGCGATGCGAGCGCCGCCGCGAGGGCGATCCCCGATACGTTCCACGGGAGCTTCACGCGCGAGAGAAGCCGCGCGACCGGAACGTGCGCGAGCGCGTAGCCGATTCGCAGACCGGCAAGGCCGTGCGCTTTCGAAAACGTGCGCACCACGATCGCGTTCGGATACTCGTGAAGCAGTGTCGACGCGTTCGACTGGTCGTCTTCGAAGTCCATGTACGCTTCGTCGAGAACCGTCGGCAGGCCGAGCCGCAGGATGCGTCGAAGGTCGTTTTCTTCGGGTCGAATGCCGGTCGGGTTGTTCGGCGTACACAGAAAGATCAACTTCGTCCGCTCCGTGACCGCCCCGAGAACCGCGCCGACGTCGAGCGAAAGATCGTCGTTCATCGCGACGAGCATCGGCACGCCGCCGGCCACGCGCGCGCGCGACTCGTACATCGAGAACGTCGGAACGGCGATGACGACTTCCTCGCCGGGCGAGACGAACGTGCGCACGACCAGGTCGATGATCTCGCTCGAGCCTGCGCCGAGAACACAGGCCTCTTCGGGCAGATCCACTTGCGAAGCGATCCGGCGACGCAGCTCGGAAGCCAGCGCGGCATCGGGATACAAATGTCCGCGCGAGAGCGCGTTCATCACGGCGTCGACTACGCGCGACGAGGGCGCAAACGGGCTCTCGTTGGACATGAGCCGCGCCATCGGCCTGCGCGGTCCTGTCCGCCGCGGACGCACATTGCCGTCTGCGACTGCGAAATGCGTGTCCCGATACGGCGGCGCGCCGCGCACCCAGGACGGAGCGAACAGTTCCATCGCTTCGGCGTCGATGATCGGCGAGCCCGAGGGCTCTTCGCCGAGCCCATCACCGAACAGACGCACCATCGCTTCGGCCCGCGCGTGCGCTTCGGGGGTGTCCACGTCGATCCACCGCGCGTCGCCGATGTCCGTTGCGTAGAACTGACCCTTCTGTGCGAGCAGACGTACGCCGTCCGACAGCGACGCATCGCCGCGTTCGCGCTCGACGGACTCCAACGCACGGATCAGCGACGGTCCAATGCGGAACACGCCGGTATCGATCGCGTTGTACGTCTCCAGATCTTTGCCGATTCGCGCGATCCGGCCCGCCTCGACCACGACTTTCGTCGCGTCGTCGATGTCGAAACACTCCGCGACGTCGTAATCGACGCCGAGGGCGCACGAACCCACGGGCAAATCGGCACGCACGAGTCGGCGAGCGATGTCCGGCGAGAACAAATGATCGGCCATCGTGAGCAGGCAGTCGCGATCGACGAACTCGGCTGCCTGCAGCAGTGACACGCCGTTGGACTTCTCCCACAGGGGGTTGTCGACGAACGTGACGTCGAGCCCGAGGCTTCGGTCCCCTTCGAGCGCGGCGCGGATCTGGTCGCCTTGATACCCGACGACGATCACCGCCTCGCGGACGCCCTCACAGGCCAGCGAGCGCAGGATCCGCACGAGTAGCGACACTCCGCCCACGGGTTTCAGCGGCTTCGGGAACGACGCGTCCGCGACGAGCCGAGAGCCTCGGCCGGCCGCCAACACGATCGCCCGTTCGACGGGCCGCTTCCTCACGGTGTGTTTGTCCACTCGCTGTCTCTCATTTGGCCGATCGATCGCCTTGGGTGCGAACCGCGCGACGCAGGGGTCGCCACGCCGACTACGGACGCAACGACGGGGGCGTCTAACACACCGCGCAAAGACGTTTCAATCCTTTCGCAGGTCTGTCACCGGGCGGCACGTTGACCGAGCCGTGGTTTCACGCAGTGTGGCGATATCGCAACACACGGGCGTACTCGACATGCGTTCAGATGCTACGCCGCGCCGAACTGAACATTCCCCGCGCGCGTTCGAGGTCGGCTCCGTCGTCGATTTCTGTCCACGCGTCGGGCGCCACCGTTACGGGCCGAACATCGACCTGCTCGAGCGCGTCGTTGTAGACATCCTCGTAGTAAACGTTCGTGCGTCCCGATGCGATGGCCGACGCAACGACCTCCCGGATGCGCAGCGCACCGCGGGAACGGAAGCATTCGATCCCGATCGATTCGCCGGCGCATTCCGAGGGCACCAACTGCTTGCCGAACGCAGCGATACGACCGTCGACGACGACGACCTTCATTTCCTCGACGCCGAGCGACCCACGCGTGTCCACGGCGACTGCGCCTTCGGACGCGGTCGCGCCGAGCGCATCCAGGATCGACGAACTGAAGACCAGATCGCCGTCGAGTTTCGAGAACGATTCGCCGTCCCGAAGCGTCGCGAGCGCGCGGGCGAGTGAGACGACGTTTTGCGTCTCGGCAAAGTCCGGATTGTGCACAAACGTCACGCGGTCACGGAGGTGCACGAGCGCGTCTCGTACTTGACGTTCGCGGTAGCCGGTCGACACGACGTAGCGCTCGACGCCCGCGGCGTCTAGCAGGCGTACGGCACGCGCGAGGATGGACTCGCCTGCAACGTCGATCAGACACTTTGGGCGGTCGTCCGTCCACGGCCGCAGCCTCGAGCCCACGCCTGCGACGAGGAGAATTGCGATGCGAGGTATCACGCTACGGCGCCGACAATTTCGCATCGTTCGCGCCGAAGAAAACCCGCGACGCGCGTCGCTGCAGTGGCACGAGAAACAGCAGCACCACGTTGAATCCGATCGCGCGGATCAACACGTAGTATTCGAGACGCGCGAACGTCACGCATGCAGCCACGATGAAAATGTGCGTTCCGATGCCGAAAAACGACCAGGCGCGCATCAGGCCGCGGTTCGCTCGGCGGAACTCGGCCGCGCGCTGCGGCGAGTATGGGGGCATGTCGCGAAAGCGCGATGGGATGAACGGATCGATCCAACGAATCGTTTGCGCGGTCGTCTGCAGGTGAAATCGGTAGAACTCGAAGAGGAAACGCCGGCGGAATCCGAGTGGTCCCGCGGCGGCCGCCTCGCGGTATTGCGCCATGAAGTCGTCGAGGTCGTCGCAGTCTTTCGGATCGGAGTCGGTGTTGCGGGCGTAGATGTTCTTGAACGTGTCGTACAGCGTCGTGTGCCGTAGACCCGTCACGATCGCGACGATCGTTCCCGCGAGCCACCACCACGAACCGGGCGCGTGGATTCCGCCGCGGCGCCAGATCATGTGAACCACCATCGCCGGCAAGACCGCGATCTGCACGACACCGTCGACGGCACCATCGAGCATGCGCCCGTGACGCGAGCTGCTCTTGCGCATTCGCGCGAGCTGACCGTCGCTGCAATCGACGATCGCGGACAGAGTGAAAAGCGCGCACGCGACGGCGGCGTAGTCCGTGCCGGTGATCACGGACAAATAAAACAGAGCGCCGGCCGAGACGCCGATGAGCATCGAAAGAATGGTCAACGCATCGGCGGTGATCGGCGTGGGATACGCCGCGCGCGCGACGAGATAACCGAGCGGGCGATGGACGAGCAGGTCGACCGGCTCTTCCACCTCGGGGTTCTTCAAGCTTGCGCGGTACGAGATCGGAGACATCGGCGCTTGCGAGCGTCGTCTAGCACGGAAACGGTGGCGGCGGGATGGTGCGGCCGGGCGCTCCCTGCTAGGTTCCGCCCCCGATGCGCAAAGGGCCGGTCGAGATTCGCGAGTCCAAGGGGCGCCTGGGCGTGCTTCTGCCTGGCATGGGCGCGGTCGCGACGACGTTTGTGGCGGGCGTCGAGATGGTGCGTCGCGCGAAGGCCAAGCCCGTCGGTTCGCTCGCGGAGATGGGCACGATCCGGCTCGGTCGTCGCACGGACAATCGCTCGCCACGCATTCGCGACTTCGTTCCGCTGGCAGGACTCGATCAACTGGTCTTCGGCGGTTGGGACATCTATCCCGACGATGCGTACACAGCCGCTCGCAAAGCGGGAGTGCTTTCGAACGAGCATCTCTCGGAGGTGAAAGACTTCCTCTCGGCGCTCCGGCCCATGCCCGCGGTGTTCGACCCGGCATACGTGAAGAAGCTCACGGGCACGCACGTCAAGCGAGGCGCGAGCAAGATGGACCTCGCGGAGCAACTGATGGCGGACATCGCCCAGTTCAAGCGCGACAACCAACTCGATCGCTGCGTCGCGGTGTGGTGTGGCTCGACCGAGGTGTACGCGATGGCCAGCGAGGTTCACACGACGCTCGCGGCGTTCGAAAAGGGCCTGCGCGAGAGTTCCGACACCATCGCACCGAGCGCGATCTACGCGTACGCATGCCTCCGCAGCGGCGTTCCGTTTGCGAATGGCGCTCCGAATCTGTGCGTGGACTTTCCTGCGATGCAGGAACTCGCGCGGCGCGAACACATGCCGATCGCGGGCAAGGACTTCAAGACCGGACAGACGTGGATGAAAACGATCATCGCGCCGGGGCTGAAAGCACGCATGTTGGGTCTCGACGGTTGGTACAGCACGAACATCCTTGGCAACCGTGACGGCGAAGTGCTCGACGATCCCGAGAGTTTCAAGTCGAAGGAAGTCTCGAAGCTCGGCGTGCTCGAACACATCCTGCAGCCGCACTTGTATCCGGACCTGTACGAGGGCTTTCACCACGTCGTGCGGATCAATTACTACCCGCCGCGCGGGGACAACAAAGAAGGCTGGGACAACATCGACATCCGAGGGTGGCTGGACTACCCGATGCAGATCAAGATCGATTTCCTCTGCCGCGATTCGATTCTCGCGGCGCCCATCGTTCTGGATCTCGCGCTGTTCATGGACCTCGCCGCGCGCGCGGGCATGAGTGGAATCCAAGAGTGGCTGAGTTTCTATTTCAAGAGCCCCATGACGGCGCCGGGCCTGTATCCCGAGCACGATCTGTTCATTCAGCTCATCAAGATGAAAAACACGCTGCGCTGGATGCGTGGCGAGGAACTCATCACGCATCTCGGGCTCGAGTATTACGACTGAGACTTCCGCGATGGTCACGATCGCTGCCAAAGACCCACGCGACGCTGCGTTCTTCGCGTACTGGACGACTGTGATCGACATGACCGATCCGGCGGCGCCGCACTGGATGGATCACCACGTGCGACGGGTCGAAGAGTGTCGTGCGCTCGTCGACAAGATCGCGCGATTCCGCCCTCTCGCGGGCCTGCGCGCGTTGGACGTCGGGTGTCAGACGGGTGCGATGGCGATTGCGCTCGGCGAGCGCGGTGCGGACGTGACGGGCGTCGACATCGCGGAGTTCCTGCTCGAAGCCGCGCGCCGGCGGACGGCCGGATGGAAGATCGGTGCCGAGTTCCTCGTCGCTCGCGGTGAGGCGCTTCCGTTCGACGACGCGACGTTCGACGTCGTGACGTTTACCGACGTGATCGAACACTGCGACGACGCCGACGCGTGTCTGCGAGAGGTCGCGCGAGTCTTGCGTCCGGGGGGCATCGCATTCGTCCTGGGACCCAATCGTTTCGCGCCGGAGTGGTTTCTTCGCGACCCGCATTACCAACTCGCCGGCGCGAGCGTCCTCCCACGCGGCCTCGGTCGGCGCTACGTCGAATGGCGGCGAGGTCGCCCGGGCTACGACGTCGGTGTCTTTCCAATCGGCACGCACGTTGCGCGCGTTCTTGCGCGAGCCCACATGGCATTGCTGGATTCGCCGGTGCACGCCGCCGACCGCTGGTTCCGGTCTCACACGCCGCCTGCGCTTCACGCCCTCGCGCCGATCGCGCGAGCGTGGGGCCACGTTCGCCTCGCGGCCGTTCCGTTGTTCGAGATCGTCGCGCGCAAACGCGGGTCGAGCGCTGACCGGACGATGTCCGAGAGCGCCTAGGGTTTCGCTCGATGTCCTCCGCAGGCCTGAATTTGCCGCACGAATCGATCGAACTGCCGTTCCTCGAGTATTGGTCGTCGACGCTTCTCGATCCGCGCGATCCGCAGAACCCGCGCTGGCTCGAGTTGGAACTCGGACAAGTCGCGCGCAATCGGCGGATCGCGGGCGAGATCGGTGCGCACGTTCCGATGGCCGGCGCGCGCGTGCTCGACGTCGGGTGCCAGACTGGGGCGTTGTCGGTCGCGATGTCCGAACGTGGCGCGCACGTCACCGGAATCGACGTGGATGCGCCGCTCGTTCACGGTGCCGCGATCCGCGCTCGGTGTTACGGGATCGACGGAGAATTCGTCGCCGGTGTGGCCGAGGCCCTGCCATTCGACGAGGAGACGTTCGACCTCGTCACACTCATCGACGTCCTCGAACACGTGCGCGACATCGTGGCGACGCTCGACGAGTGCGTCCGTGTACTTCGACCCGGCGGCGCGCTGTATCTCCAAGGCCCGAATCGCTGGTCGCCACGTTGGTTTCTCCGCGACCCGCACTACGAGATGCTGGGGATCAGTGTGCTGCCCCCGAGCCTGGGGCGCTTCTACGTGACGCGCGTTCGCGGCCGGCCGCGGTACGACGTTGGGGTGTTTCCGGTGGGTGCGCGGGTCGTGCAGCAACTCGTCGCGCGAGGATGCGACGTCGTGGTGGAACCCAACGACGTGCGTGCGCGATCGCTGCCGCGGTTGCACCGATGGTGGACGCTGCATTCCGCGTCGCTGTTTACGGTGGTTGCGAGAGTGCGGCCCTGACACCCCGCTTGCGGTCCTCACAGTTTGACAGCGCTACAATGCAGTCACAGACTTCATCTATGAAAGCACTTACGATCCGAAACGTCGATCCTCGGCTCGCCCGTGCACTCGAACGCGAGACGAATCGCCGCGCGACTTCGCTGAATCAGACGGTCATCGAGCTGCTGCGGCAGGCTCTCGGCGTCGAATCGGGATCCCGTCGGTCGAATGGCATGCGCAAACTTGCTGGGTCGTGGAGTGCACGCGATCTCGCGGACTTCGAGGCCCGCACGAAGATGTTCGGCGATGTCGATCCCGAGCTTTGGTCGTGACCCGGCTGTCACTGGATACGTCGGCGTACAGCCATTTCATGCGTGGCGACGCGCTGGCCGTCGATCTGCTGGATGCCGCGGATTGGATCGGAATTAGCGTCGTCACGCTCGGAGAACTGCGCACCGGTTTCGGCCTCGGCAAACGGAGCAGACAGAACGAGCGGGAACTCGCCGCGCTTCTGGCGAACCCCGTGGTTCACGTGCTCGAGGTCGATGACGAAGCCGCGCGCATCTACGCAGAGATCCTGATCGCACTTCGTCTCGCGGGCACACCCTTGCCGACCAACGACATCTGGATCGCCGCGGTGTCCGCTCGGGAGGGTGCGCAGGTCGTCACGTACGACGAACACTTTCGCGCGATCGCACGGGTCAGCAGCTACGTACTAGCTCCGTGAAGCACCAATCACCATCGCCGCCGCCGGCCGTGCCAATCACCGTCGGCGCCCGCCCGGTCCCTTGGTCACCTGCGTGGTTGCACTGTCGTCGAAGTCGCGCGGGGCTCCGCCGCCGGGGTTGTTGGTCGACTCCGCGCCGAAGGATTCATCTTCCGCCAGCGGCACGAGCGGCGCCGCTGCAAACGCCGGTGCCGGTGGCTCTCGCGCGGCCGGAAGCGAGGCCGGTGCGGGTCGCGCGGCGGCGGGAGTTCCGGCGGCGCCCGTGAGGGTTGCCCCGCGCAACGCACTCGACGCGCCCGGGAGTGCGGGCGGTCGGACCGATGGTGTGGGTGAGAACGATGGCTGCGCGCCCGGGGCCATCGGCGCGGGACGGACGCTCGGAGAGACCGCCGGCGACGTGCGTGCGGACGGCGTCGCTGATGCCGTCGCCGCAACCAACGACGGCACCGAAGCGACGACCGTTGTGCCGCCGTCGGACGTCGCGAGCTGCAACACCTCCGCGGCGCGCTCGATCACGGCGCGAAGTACGAGTGCGGGAACGCAATCGGCAAACTCGTCGACGAGGTCGCGCTCGACGTTGCCGGCACGCGTGCACTCGAACATGTCGGTGTCACTGAACGGCCGGCCATCGGCCGCGGCCTTGCGCGACGCCGCGCGGATTTGCGTGCGCACCGCGAGTGGCAGGCGGTCTTCGAGTGTTTCGTTTCCGATGCGATCGAGGATCTCGGTGTCGGAGAGAATCCTGTGCCGGCGGATGCTCTTGATCTCGGCGACGAGCATTCGCCGCGCCACGTCCGAGACCGTGGTCCACCACGCGTCGTGATGCTCGTAGGCCCAGAGGTCGCGCAATGCGACGTACGTGCACAGGTCCACCGGGTCGATCATCTTCTGATAGATTTCCGGCACGCTCAGCAGGCGGTATTCCTCCGCGCGAACAGACCGTTCCTCGATCGGGATGTCGTCCTCGACCAGGAGTTCGATTTGCGTCGCGAGGTCGCCCGGAGGCATGCGCCGGAGCAGCGCGTGTGGCCCTCCCGTGATCGCGTGCAGCAAGCGCGCGCGCAAATCGGCGCGTCGCTCGAACGCATCGAGAACGAGCCGCGCTGGGAAGCGCTCGTAGAAGTCGTTTGCCGACCGCAACGGTGTTGGCGGTGCGTGGATCGCACGCAGCACGTCGGCGACGAAGCGCACGGCAGCGTGTGCGTCATGGTGTCCGCGGACTTCGCGCGCGAGGTCGGCGTCCGACGCCGAGGCGTTCGCGTGGAGCAGGGGTGCAGGCAATGGCATGGCGCTCTCGTCGCAGGGGATGGAGTTGCGTCCCCGAGTGTGGGACGCAGCGTGCGCCGAGCGCAAGCGGGCAACGCGCGTCGGGGGCGCCGGCACGTCGGCGAGCGCTACGTCCGACGGATCACGACGGCGGCCGCGCCCTGGCCGGTCGACCGGCACGGGTCGAGCACGCCGTCGCACAGTTCGACGACGCTGCGGGGTCCGGGACGGTTCAGCGTCTGCGCGAGGTTTCCGACCGCGCGTATCGAAAACGCTTCGCGCGTGCCGAGCACGAAGACTTCCCCGGCATGAAGGGCCTCCGTCGTTACGACCAGTGGGCCGTTCAGCAGGCCCTCGGGACTCGACGTGGGCGACGGGACGCGCTCCGGTGCGTTGCCGCGCGCGCGGTACATTCGCACGCCGGCGCACATCGCGATGTGAATCGAGTCGCCCGCCGGCATTGCAATCCCGACACTGACGTCCAGCGGCATCCGTTGTTCGATGAGCGTCTCGCGCAGCCACAGGATCGCTCGCTCCATGCCGCTCGCGAGCGCGAGGACCGTCGCAGTGCCCGGGACCTGCCCGGCTGCGAGCCGCTCGAACTCTTTGACCACGGCATCCGTCACGATTCGCCACATCCGGGCCGACGTGTTCGGGCTTGCCACCATGAACGCCGTGCCGTCTGGCGCCATCGCAGCGACTTCGCGTCGCACTCGCATTGCGCGCACCTGCGCGTCGGCGTAGCCCATCGCGTACTCGACGCCCACGGTTACACTCGCTCCACGCTCAGGACGCCTTTGAGCTTCAGCAGTGCGCGGATGAGGCTCTTCAATCCGCCGAGATCCGTGATCGAGAACGAGAACAGGTTGACGGCGCGGTCGTCGCCGGCCCGGCAGTTGGCCTCGTCGATGTTCACACCGTTCTTCGAGAACGTATTGCCGACCTCGGCGAGAATCCCTGGCCGATTCGCCGTGATCACGCGAAGCACGACCGGGCGAGCAACCTTGGCGCCGGACTCCCAGCCGACGTCCACGCGACGCTCCGGATCGAGATCGAGAGCCTTCTGACATCCGCGCCGATGGACCGTGACCCCGCGGCCGCGCGTGATGAAACCGCAGATCTCGTCGCCCGGCAGAGGCGAGCAACACTTCGCGAACCGCACGAGCACATCGGTCTCGCCCGACACGAGAATGCCGTTCGTGTCGCGTCCCGTGACGCGGCGAGTAACACGTTCGACGAACGACTCGCGCAAGTCCGTCGGCGGCGGAGCCGACTGTCGAGCCTCCGGCGGCACGAGCGAATCGACGACTTTCACGGCGTCGTAGCGGCCGTACCCGACGAGCACGAGCATCTCTTCGACGGTCTGCACTTTCGCGTCGTCGACGGCCTTCTGAATCGCGCCGGTCTTGACGGCCTTGTTGTACGAGAGTTGGTGCTTGTGCAGTTCGCGATCCACGAGTTCGCGGCCGAGTCGCAAACTTCGCTCGCGCTCCTCGCTCCGCAAGAACGTCCGGATCTTGCCCTTGGCTTTGGACGAAACGACGTAGTCCAGCCAGTCCTTCGTCGGGTTGCGGTTTGGATCGGTGATGATCTCCACGACGTCACCGGACCGCAGTTGCGATCGCAACTGGACGATCGCGCCGTTGACCCGCGCCCCCGAGCAATGATCCCCGAGGTCCGAGTGAATCGCGTACGCAAAGTCGAGCGGCGTCGCCCCCCGCGGGAAGACACGAACGTCGCCCTTGGGCGTGAACACGTACACCTCGTCCTGGAACAGATCGACTTTGACGCTCTCGAGGAACTCCTGCGGATCTTTCAGCTCGCGCTGCCAATCCATGAGTTGGCGCAGCCAGTGGAACCGCCGCGCGTCTTTCGAATCGAGAATCCCGCCGTGTTCACCGCCGCCGGCGCGGCCGCGCTCTTTGTATTTCCAATGCGCCGCGATTCCGAGTTCGGCGACGCGGTGCATCTCTCGCGTGCGGATTTGGATCTCGATGCGTTCCTTCTCAGGCCCGAGCACGGTCGTGTGCAGCGACTGGTACATGTTCGGCTTCGGCAGCGCGATGTAGTCCTTGAAACGTCCGGGAATGGGAGTCCACGTGCCGTGAATGACTCCCAACGTTGCGTAGCAATCGGCCACGTTCTCGACGATCGCCCGGAACGCGATGACGTCGTACACCTGCTCGAAATCGCACTCCTGCGTGCGCATCTTTCGCCAGATACTGAAGCAGTGCTTCGCGCGGCCCGACACTTCGGCGCCGAATCCCGCTTCGTTCAGCCGCGACGAGAGCAGTTTGCATGTCCGTTCGATGTACTTGTCGGTGTCCGGCTTGCTCCCTGCGACGCGCTCGGCGAGCAGTCGATACGACTCGGGTTCGAGGTAGCGGAATGCGAGGTCCTCGAGTTCGGACTTCATCCACGAGATCCCGAGGCGATTGGCGAGCGGCGCGTAGATGTCGGTCGTCTCCCGCGCGATGCGCTCCTGCGCTTCGGGTTTCATGTGCTCGAGCGTGCGCATGTTGTCCAGACGGTCGGCCAGCTTCACGAGGAGAACGCGGATGTCGCGCGCCATGTGCACGAGCATCTTGCGAAAGCTCTCGGCCTGACGGTCTTCGTTGCTCGTGAAATTGAATTTCGAGAGCTTCGTCACGCCATCGACGAGGAACGCCACTTCGTCGCCGAAGTCGCGCTGGATGTCGTCGACGGTGGCCTTCGTGTCCTCGACGACGTCGTGCAGAAGCGCGGCGCATAGGCTCGCGGTGTCCAGCTTGAGGTCCGCGATCAACGACGCGACGGAGACTGGATGGACGAAGTACGGATCGCCCGACTTGCGCTTCTGACCATCGTGCGCGCGAGAAGCGTAGACAAACGCGCGCTCCAACAACGCAACGTCGGCCCCCGGATGATAGGCCGTCACCCGCTGCACCAGCTCGGCGAGCTTGTGCGTGGGATCGGACGTCAGCGAAATCGCGGCGGTGGTCAAGTGGAGTGGACGAAGCGACAGGAACGCAACGTGCCGGTCAATCTACCAGTGCAGCGCGACGCGTCAACGATGGGGGCGTCGCGCGGTTGACGGCGCACATCGAGCGTGGTCAAGCACCCTCCGATGTTGCCGAAGCACCGACGGTGGATCGCGCTCGGGGCGCTCGGCGCGGCCGTGCTCGTCGGGGCGTGGATCGTGATGCCACACGTGCCGCGGGAGTTCACGTGCGAGCTTTCGATGCGCCCGTTCCGTGACGGAGCGGACGCCGCGCGGGCGCTCGAAGTGACGTTCGAGCGGGGCGACGAACGGATGCAGTCGATTCGTGTCGCGTTTCCGCCGCCCGGCCCGCCGCGCGAATGGCGGCACACGCTTTCGCTCGCGCCGGGCGCCTACCGTGTGACCGTTCGCGTCGAGACGGGCACGAGGGTGTTGGTGAGTTCGGCGAGCGCCGACGTGCGGGCCGGCGAGACGCTGCGACTTCCGGTGCCGCGCGAGGAATAGCGGCCGCCGCGTCGGTCGCGGTTCCATCGCGACCCCCGTCCGTGGAATCATCGCGCACCCATGAGTGGACCCACCGACGAGCCGTCGCCCTCGGCACCCTCGACCGAGCGGTCGCACACGGCCCCCGCGACGCCCGGCGGGCTGGAAGCGTACGGCATCGACACGTCGCCACTGCGCGACCCGGTGGCGGTCGCAGCCCGCGATCGGCTGTGGCTCGAGCGTGTGTACAACCGTGACGACGTTCAGCTCACGTGGCGCGCGGCCGTCACGGGAATGATGTTGGGCGCCGTGCTCAGTGTGAGTGATCTCTACATCGGTCTGAAGATCGGCTGGATCTTCGGCATGAGCATCACGTCGAGCATCCTGGCGTTCGCGATCTTCTCCGGACTTCGGAAGATCAATCCCGGCATGCGCGAGTTCAGCATGCTGGAGAACAATACGTCGCAGACCGCGGCGTCGGCGGCGGCATACATGGCGTCGGCCGGGCTCGTGAGTTCCATCCCGGCGATGACCTTGCTCCGACGTGAGGGAATCATCGACGTGCCGGATCTCACAGGACCCCAGCTGGTTCTGTGGATGCTCGCAATCGCATCGCTCGGTGTGATGGTGGCGATCCCCGTCAAGCGCAACATGATCAACGCCGAGCAACTGCGCTTCCCGAGTGGCGTCGTGTGCGCGGAAACGATCCGCACGATGCACTCGGCCGGCGCGGAAGCAATGATCAAGGCGCGATCGCTGATCTACGCGGGTCTGTTTTCGGCAGGATTGAAGTTTCTCGTCGACTGCAAGCTGTGGGTCCTCCGTCGCATCCCAGATTACATTCCGCTTCCGGGCTCCATCCATGGCCATCCCCTCGGCGCCTGGTCGATTCGTGCGAACACGAGCCTGTTGCTCTATGCGGCGGGTTCCATCGTTGGCATCAAGGTTGCCTCGAGTTTGTTCGTCGGTGCGCTGATCAACTACGCATTTGTCGCCCCGTGGCTCGTGGATCACGGCGTCGTCCGCATCGCGCCCGCCAGCGTCGCCCACAGCGACACGCTGTTTCTTGCGTTCCGGCGAGCGACGGAAGCGGCCCACGCGCTGCCGGTTCGCAACCCGGCGCGGATCTTCGTCGAGATCCGCTCGAAGTGGAGCGTCTGGCCCGGCACGTCCCTCATCGTCAGCGCCAGTTTGATGGCGTTCGCGTTTCGGTGGCGCAGCATCGGTCGCGCGCTTGGTGGCATCGGCCGAATGTTCCGACGCTCGAAGGCCGTGGAAGACCCGCTCGCCGAGGTCGAAGTGCCGATGAAGTGGTTCCTGATCGGCCTCGCGATCTGCACGGTCGCGTGCGTGACGATGCAACGAGCGTGGTTTCGCGTGCCGGTGTTCGAGGGGTTGATCTCGGTCGCGATGGCATTCGTCCTTTCGATCGTCGCGGCGCGCGTGACGGGCGAGACCAACATCACGCCGATCGGCGCGATGGGCAAGATCACGCAGTTGATGTTCGGGGTGCTCGTCCCCGGGAACGCCGCCGCGAATCTTCAGACGGCCACGGTGACTGCGGGGGCCGCTGCGCATTCGGCCGACCTGCTCACGGAGGTCAAGACCGGATATCTCCTTGGCGGCGCGCCGCGCAAACAGTTTTGGGCGCAACTTCTTGGAGTGCTCGCCGGGTCGCTGGCGTGTGTACCGATCTACTTCCTCATCGCGAAGCCGGAGCGAATCGGACGGGAGCTGGCGGCGCCCGCAGCGGCTCAATGGGCCAGCGTCGCGAAGCTGTTGAAAGACGGTCCGCAGAACCTCCCGCAATTCGCGCTGGTCGCGATCGCGATCGGCGCGGGAATTGGCGCGGTGCTTGCGATGCTGGACGAGTGGTTGCCGGCGCGATGGAAAGTGTTTCTTCCGAGCGCGACGGGGCTGGGAATCGCGATGGTGGTCGACTTCAACGACAGCTTCGCGATGTTCATCGGCGCGCTCGGAGCGTGGATGTTTCAGACCGCCCGAAAAGACCTCGCGGACCGGTATCGTGTGAGTGTCGCGAGCGGGATGGTGGCGGGGGAGGGACTCATGGGAATATTCGTGATCGTGATGCGAGACGTATTGCACTGGCTGCCAGCGCATTGAGAATAGGCGACGGGATCGGGAGGCGGTGGATCGGATGCGGTGCGATCGGAGCGGGGGAGCGGCAGTGGTGTTGTGCGCGCTGGCGCTCGGCGCGTGCGGCGTTCCGGCCGGGTTCGCCGATGCACCGTCCGAAACGCCCGCGCTGCAGGACACGGTGGCCGATCGACTCGCCACCGAGACGGCGGTCGATGCGCCGACGAGCGACGCTGTGTTCGATACGATGATGGCGGGCGATCTCGTGAGCGTCGACGTGGTGGACTCCTCGAGTGTCGATGTGCCCGGCGCGGATGTCCCGCGTGCCGACGTCGTTCCCGCGGACGTCGTCGAAGCAGGGATGGACGTTCTTGCCGACGTGCGTACGGACGCGGGCGCCTGTGGCGCGACGGGTCAACCGTGCTGCGCGATGGGGCGCTGCAACGCCGAACTCACCTGCAATCCGGGCGCGAACACGTGCGGGCGGTGTGGCGGATTCGGACAGATGTGCTGCGGCGCCGCGTGTTTCACAGCGAGCACGATGTGCGACTTCGATGGAATCTGCACGATGCGTGGCGTCTGCGGTTTCCCGATGACGGCGTGCTGTGCGCCCGATGCGTGCTTTGTCGGGAGCCTTTGCAACGCCGCGCGCTCGTGCGAGCCGTGCGGAGCCGCGGGTCAGCCGTGCTGCCCGACGAACAACTGCAACACGGGTCTCGCGTGCGCGGCGGGGCGCTGCGGGTAATTCCGCACGTCACGAGTCCGCGCGCGATCGCGGCTCACATTCAGCGCCCCTGTCAGCCGCCCATCAGTCGCATGACTTCCGTGACCGCCTGAGCGATCGCGGACGGTCCAATTCCAGCCACCGAGCCGTTGAAGCGACGAACGATTCGCATCGTCGCAAGGTCCACGATGAAGACGGTCTCGCGAATGCCGTAGGTCATGAACGTCCGCAGCCCCACACCGGGCGGGTCCATCACGGTCGTGATGGGGAGCCGGAACGTGTTGATCCACGCATCGAGATCCGTTCGACTGACCGGGCCGAATGCATTGGTCTCGAGAATCTCGACCACCACGACGCCCGAGCGAAGAAGGGCGGGTCCTTGCGCGGCCAGATCACGGGCCGCGTTGCGACAGCCGGGTCAAATGAACTCGGAGACGTGGACGATTCCGAAACCTCGGCCGCTCCCGCGCAACGCTTGAAGCGACGTGGGTCCGAACGGCAGCGTCGTGGAGATCGCGGTCCCCGCCGTGTTCACGTAGCCGACCCAGTCGAGGTTCGCCAGAACCTGTCCTTCCATGATGCCGTACGGCCCGGGCGGATATGCGCCCGCGGTCGTGTCGGCCGGCGGCGCGTCCATGCTTCGCACGTCGACGGCGTCGACGATCACCGTGTCCATCGCCACGACTCGGTCGCCCGGGACATCGCTCGACACGACGTCGTCGCCGGGAGACTCGTCGAGCGGAACGTCGTCGCCGGGTGTTGTCTCCGCAGCGGTCACATCTTCGCGATCCGCTCCCGCGCTGTCCGACGGCGGAACCGTCGCGGTGCCACATGCCACCAAGGCCGCGGCGATCAGGAGAATCGCACCCGCCGCAATTCGACTTCGAACGAGACGCATCGTGCCCTACCTTCTCGGCCGGAATCCGACCCACGTCAAGAAGCGCAGGCCCTGTCCGGGGTCCGTATCGATGCTGGCGCCGTCGGCACTCACGGTTCCCGTCGCCGCGACGATGGGCTGCCCGCCGGTCACCGGGGGAACGAGAAGCTCCTCTCCCATCACGACGAACTCCACGGCTGTTCCCGCTGCGAGCCTCCCGCGGTTCGCGATTCGCAGCGGCATTGGAACCGACGACAGCATTGCAAATGGCGCCAGCGCGTACACGGTCGTCAAGCCCTGGCCAGCGACGAACGGCGGCGCGCGGTCGAGGGGCACTTCGACCACTCGCAATTGCTGCCCCAACATTCCGAGTGTTGCGTCTTCCACGTCCAGCTCGATGTTCGCGCCCGCGGGGATCGTCACCGTGATGTCGCCGGCCGTGGCGGTGCCACCTGTCGTCATGCTGGGAAGCACGGGGCCGATGTCCCGATACTGCGCAAGGACCAGATCGGTACGCAGCGTGACGACGCCGTCGGTCCCTGGCGTCGGGAGCGGGAAGTACAGCGTCGCATACGCCGGCCGGCCATGCGCGATCACGTTGTAGATCCGCGGGTCCATCCAATCGTCGATCGTTGCGGTGAATCGCCCCATCGCGTCGCTTCGCGAGAAAACGCAGACCGGACCGCAGGTCGTCACGGGTCGGCCGGCTACGGGTTGCCCGGCGAGATCGACGACACGGCCTTCGACGCGACGGACGCAAACCAGCCCGACGCCGCCGTCCGGGGGGGGGGGGCATCCAGCCTCGGTCGCCGCGTCGAACCGCGCGCCATCGTTGCGTGATCCGTCGGTCGCTGGCGCCTCGCTCGTCCGGGTGTCGCGAACCGCGGCGGTGTCTGGCATTCCCGGCGCGTCGATTCCCGCGTCAGTTTGATCGACGGGTCCGGCGTTGCACGCCAACGTCGAGGCGGCGACGATCAGGAGAGCCGGTAGGATCTGGAAGCGACGCCGCACGGATTTCGTGTGGCACGGTAGCACGTTCGAACGCAACCGCCGCGACCGGACGCGGAGAAATGGCGAACTGGCCAGTCCCGGCGCATACTCACCGGGATGTCCGCGGACTCTGGGTCGAACGCGATGGGTGCGTCCGGCAGCGCTCCCTTCGTGCTCGGCGAGTACGAACTGCTCTGTCCGCTCGTGACCGACGCGATCGGAGTCGTACATCTCGCGCGGCGTCGCGGCGTCGAGGGAAGTTCCGGCGCAGCGTGGATCATGCGATTTCATTCGGCGCTGCAGGCCGAGGAAGAGTTCCGAGGCATTCTCGCTTCCGACTGGCTGCTCGCGTCGTCGGCACCCCACGAGAATCTGTTGCTCGCCGACGCTCTGCGCGGCGACGCGGAGGTCTACGCCGTCGGCGACTATCGCGAGGGCGGAACGCTTGCACAGCTTCTCGCGTACACCCGCCAGCACAAGTACCGCATCCCGATGGGCGTCTCGCTGCGAATCGCACTCGATGCCCTTGCGGGGGTCGAGGGCGTGATCGTCATGCTCAACGCGTCGCATCGGGCGCTCGCCCCCGAGTGCGTGTTCCTGTCCGGCGACGGCGCCACGCGGGTGATGGGTTTTGGCGTGGCCGGCGTGCGTGCGTTCGCGGTCGCGGCCACCGAGTTGCCGATCGAGCCACGCGTCGAATACATGGCTCCCGAGCAGATTGAATCGGGGCGCACGGGACCCGCGTCGGACGTGTACGCCGTCGGAGAAATGCTGTGGGAGATGCTCGCGGCACGAAGTCGTTTCGACGGGGGGGGGGTGTCGGCCTCCCTGAAATCGCAAGCGACCGTCGCGCCGCCGTCGTCGGTGGCGCCGGGGATTCCTGCAAAAATCGATGCGGTCGTGTTGCGCGCGCTTCAGTCCGATCCTGCGGCGCGGTTCCAGACCGCGGGCGATTTCGCGCGAGCGTTGAGTTCCGCTGGCGTGAAGATCGCGTCGCGATCCGAAGTCGCGTTCTACCTGGGTGTCGCATTGCGCGACGTACTGACGCGCCACCGCGACCTTCTCGCGCACGGTGCGTCACCGGTAGCCTCGGTCGAAGCCGCGGGCGTTTCCGCGCCGGCATCGGCCCCCGTTTCCCCGCCAGCGGCAACTCCGGCAGCCGTCCCCGCCGCAGCCCCCGCACCCGCGAAGCGCACCGTTCCGATGCCCGCGTCGACCCGGCCGGCTCCCGTCAGTCGAACACTTCACGGCGTGCCCGCACCGGCCGTTCGATTTCCGACGCCCGCGCCGGCTCGCCCCGCCGCGCCATCGCCGGTGCTCACTCCGCCGACTTCGCGCGACATCGTGACGCCGCCGTCCGCAGCTCCCGTTGTTGCTCCTGTCGTCGTCGAGCAAACGGAACCGGCGGCCCCGACGCCGCTGTTCGCACCGACACCACCACCGGTCGCTGCGCCGCTGTTCGCGCCGATGCCGCCTCCGGTCGCTGCACCGCTGTCCGCACCAACACCACCACCCGTTGCTGCGCCGCTGTTCGCACCAACACCACCACCGGTCGCTGCTCCGCTGTTCGCACCGACGCCACCACCCGTCGCGGTCGTTCAGCCACCCACGAAGCCGTTGCCCGCCGTCACGCTTCCGATGGAAGCACCGACGCAATCCGCCCCGCCGCCGACCCACGCACTGGCGTCCCTCGACGAGGGTGACGATCGATCCCCGGAGCCCGTCGTGTCCGCGATGCCCGCTGCTGCGGAAGGGCTGCGCGACGACGACGATGCGGACGTGCTCGTCGTTCCGACGCGACGCCCGATTGGCGTCTGGATCGCCGCCGGTGCCGTGATTGTCGTGCTCGGCGTCGTCGGCGCGTTCGTAGGTTTGCGGCGATCGCCGTCGCCCCGCGACGCTGGGCCCGCACATCGCGCCGCGGCGTCGAACACCGCTCGACCCCCAAGCCCTCCCACGGCGCCGCCCGTTGCGGCCGTCGTGCCGCCGCAAGATCCACCGGTTGCGCCGCCGGCCGTCCCCGAGATCGCGCCCGATCCGTCGACGGCGCTGCCGGCGAGTCCCGAGACTCCGGGCGCCGGACCGTGGCGGCATCGACTGGGCCCCGGCGCCGAGGGTCCGGTTCCCGTCACGCCCGAGGGCGCACCGGCGCCCGTGATCGCGTCCCCCCCCCCGCCTCCGGTGCGGCGGCGCCGCGAATACCGTCCCGATCGGATTTGAGCATGGCGCGCACGTTGTCTTCGATCCTTTGCGCAGCGCTCGCCCTTGCCTTGCCACTCACAGCATTTGCGCAGTCGCGACATCGCGAGTTTCGCCCGGCGTCGCAGCCGAGGCCGGAACAAAACGCACAGCAGGCGTACGAGCGCGGACTTCACTTGTACGATCAAGACCATTTCGAGGAAGCGCTCGCGGTCTTCCAGGCGTCGAACGCGGCGTTCCCGTCGCCGAATTCGCGACTGTACATCGCGCGCTGCCTGCGGGAACTGCACCGGCTGATCGAGGCGATTCACGAATACGAAGGCACGCTGCGCGTCGCACAGGAGCGCGCGCAGATCGAGGCGCGCTACGCGCCGACGCGACTGGCCGCGGCGGACGAAGTCGTCGCGGTGCGCGCGCGAATCGGCGGCGTTCGCATCGAAGTGCGTGACGCGCCGGGCGAGTCGACGCTGCAGATCGCGGGCGCGCCGATCGATCGAACACGTTGGAACGACCGAATCGACGTGCTGCCGGGTCCGGTCGGCGTCTCGCTCGCGGCGACGGGGTTCACGACCGCGCAGCGCGACGTCAATGTGAGCGCCGGCGCCGAACGGCGCATTCGACTCGGAAGACTCACACCGCGCGGGTTGACCGCGGTCGGCGGTGCGGGCATCGCGAGCTTCGTTCTCACCGGTGTCGGCGTCGCGGGGACCATCGGTTTCCTCGCCGCGGCGACCGCCCGGTTCAACGACATCTCGCAGCGCTGCGGCATGATGCCGTGTCCTGCCAACGAGCGGGGCGCGATCGACGAGGGTCGAACGTTCGAGACGTTGGGGTACGTGTCCCTGGGCATCGCAGCGGCGACGGCGGTCTTAGGGACGGTACTCATCGTCGCGGAAACTCGTCCGCGCTCTGCGACACGGCAATTGGAAATCGAAGTGCTCGCGGGCGGACTCGGCGCTCGGGGAACGTTTTGATGCCACGGTGCGGGACGTCGGCGCGACCACGCGTCGTGCTCTGGCTCATCGTGATGTGCGTTGGGGCCGTCGGCGGGTGCATCAACTGGAGCGCCGTCGAGCCCTCGTCGGATGCAACGTCAGTCGATGGGTCGACGCCGGACGCTGTCGTCGCAGACGCGCCGCTCGCCGACATGCCGACGGTCGACGAGTCTCGTGCGGACGTCGTCGGCGCCGACACGCCTGGAGCCTGCGGTGCAGCGTCGCAGCCGTGTTGCGTTACCATCCCTCGGTGTCAGACGGGCGTCGCGTGCTCGTCGGGGACGTGCGCAGCGTGCAGTTCGGGCCGCACGGCGTGCTTCTCGCGGTGCGTCGATCTGCAGACCGACGACTCCAACTGCGGAATGTGCGGCCAGCGCTGTACCGGTGGGACGAGCTGCCGTTCCGGCGCGTGCATGTAGTTCGAGTGGACGATGTGCGAGCTACTCGCGGCGAATCCGCGGGTCGAGCAACGCGTAGGTCATGTCGCTCAGAAAGTTTCCGAGCAGGATTCCGAACGAACCGACGAGTGCGCAGCCCACGATCACCGGAACGTCCCACCCCGTGATCGACTCGAACACGAGGCGGCCCATGCCCGGCCACGCGAAGATGGCCTCGGTCACGATCGCCCCACTGAACAGCGCGCCGAACGACGAGCCCAGGGACGTGACGATCGGCAGCAGCGCGTTGCGCAGCCCGTGCCGGAGCACGACCGCGGCGCCGCGTGCCCCCTTCGCGCGCGCGGTGCGGATGTAGTCTGCCTGGAGAATCTCGATCATCTCGTTGCGGGTCATCCGCGCGTAGAACGCGGCAGACAGCAGCGCGAGCGTCGTCGCAGGCAGAATCGCGTGATACAGGTGGTCCCAGAACCCGACGCCGTATCCGCCGATGGGAAACCAGCCCGTGTAATAGGCGAACACCATCAAGATCAGCTGTCCGCTGACGAACGTCGGCAGACTCATCAGCAGGAACGAGTTGGACATGACCAGCGTGTCGATGCTCGAGCCCTTTCGTGCCGCCGCGATCGTGCCGAACGTAACCCCGAGCGTGACTTCGATGAGAATCGCCATGAGCGCCAGCATCGCCGTGCGGGGTAGGCGCTGACCGATGAGCAGCGCCACCGGTTCGCGATATCGGTAGCTTCGTCCGAGATCGCCGCGGACGAGATGCGACATGTACCGCCCGTACTGAACGTAGACGGGTCGGTCGAGACCGTAGAACTGTCGTACGTGGGCGCGGTCGCGAGCGCTCGCATGCGGACCGGCGAGCGTTCGCACGGGATCGCCGACTTTCAGCGTACCGATGAAGGTCGTGGTCGCGACGGCACAGAGCACGAGGAGCGACCACCCCGCTCGGCGCGAGAGCAGGCCGATCATGGCGCCCACCGCCATGGAAGTGCGAGGGCGGCGAGGCCACTCCAGTTCGCCCGCGTTCGTCGTGCGCGTTCTGCCCACCGCCGGCGCGGCAGGTCCAGCCACGCGTCGCCGACGCTGTATGCCCACACGGGATGCGTGACGTAGTTGTGGACGTACGGCTGCGTGATCTCGGTGTTGACCGGGTAGTACACAAACGCCCACGGCGCGTCGTCGACGATCATTCGCTCCGCCTGCTGGTACATCGCGGTTCGCGTCGATCGCGAGGGCTCGACGCGGGCGCGGTCCAACAGATCGTCGAGCACGCGATTCGAATAGAATGACGGGTTCTGCGAGTTCTCGTCCTGGATGCTGCGCGTGTGAAAGAGAATCTCCGTGAAGTTCGATGGATCCGGGAAGTCCTGGCTCCATGCCGAGAAGGACATCGGCACGGCGTGGCGTCGCTCGGTGTTCTCGAGGAACACCGCGAAGCTCGCGATGCGCAGCCGGATGTTTACGCCGATGCGTGCGAGGTCGGCCTGAATCAACCCGCCGTAGATCATCGCGGGCGGTCCCTCGCTCATCCAGAACTCGTGTTCGCCCGGCAGTCCATGCGGATAGCCGGCGAGCGCCATCTCGCGGCGCGCCGCGGGAATGTCGTAGTGCTGCGCGTTGGGAAGATGCTCGTCGTATCCGGGCAGACCGGGGGGGAACACGCCGCCCAACGGCCGAATGCGATAGTTGCGCGAGCGGCACATCGTCTCCCGGTCGATCGCGAGTGCGACCGCCCGGCGCAGGTGAACGTTGTTCCACGGCGGGATCTCGGCGTTCATCGAGATGCCGTACATCGCGATGTCGGGGCCATCCTGAATGTACGGCCGCCACGACGGCTGCTGATGCACCCATACGTGGTCCGCCGTCGAGATCGATAAGTTGTGCGCGTATTCGAGGTCGCCGTGCTGAAAGCGCATGAATTGCAGGTGCCGCGCGAGGCTCATTTCGAGCACGATGCGGTCGAGGTACGGACGCCCGGGCCGCCAGTACGACTCGTTTCGCGCGAACACCAACCGCGCGCCTTGCTCCCAGCGCTCGAGTCGATATGGCCCGGTTCCGACGGGCGCACGGGAGAACTGGTCGCGTCGCGCGGCGCATGCGAATCGCGCTGCTTCATCGTGGGCGTTGGCGCACGACGCGGGCTCGGTGGCCTCGACGGCGATCGCTGCGGCGAACGGCATCGCCATGATGTTCAAGAACGTCTGGTCCGCTTGCGTCAGTCGAAACCGTACGGTGAAGGGATCGAGCACGGCGATTCCGCGGACGTGCGGCGCCGTGTGGGCTTGGAACTCGTCGAAGCCATCGATCAGGCGGTAAAAACTCGTGCCGGGGCACGGCACTCGGCGCGGATCGAGCATGCGCTCGAAGCTGCGTCGAACGTCGTCGGCCGTGAATCGTCGACCATTGTGAAAGCGCACCCCGTCGCGCAAGTGAAACGTGTACTCGCGCCCGTCGGCGGAGACGTCCCAGCGCGTCGCGAGCGACGGAACGAGTTCGGTCGTGCCCGGCGCGTAGTCGACGAGCGTCTCGTACACGAGATGCAGTCCCGCACCGGAAACCGCGTCGTACGCGATGTGCGGGTCGAGCGATCGCACGTCGGTGTCGAATGCAAACCGAAACGTTCCGCCACGCGTCGGTGTCTGCGCGCCGGCTCCGCGAAATCGCGGTGTGGGGTACGGCTCGCGGCAGCCCCCGAGGAGCGCGACGAGCGCGCAGGCCATCGCGCCGTACGGACTAGCCCTTCGGGTCCAGTGCATCCCGAAGTCCTTCGCCGAGCAGGTTGAATCCAACCACCGTCACGACGACCGCCGCGCCCGGTACGAACAAGAGCCGCGGAACCGCGCGCAGCAGCGCTTCCCCCTCGGACATCATCGAGCCCCACGACGCGGTTGGCGGAACGACGCCCACGCCGAGATAGCTCAACACGGCTTCCGCGATGATCATTTCCGCGACCAACATCGTCGAGATCACGACGACGACGGAAAAGACGTTGGGTAGGATGTGTCGGAACAGGATCCGTGCGTGCGACGCGCCGAGTGCGCGAGCCGCGGTGACGTATTCCAGCTCGCGAACCTGCAACACCTTCGCCCGCACTTGCCGACTCAATCCCGGCCACGAGAGCAACCCGAGCACGAGAAAGATCACCCAGACGCCCGGGCGTCGAACGGCTTTGTTGATGGCCATCACGATCAACAGGAACGGAAACGACGTCAGCAGATCGACGAATCGCATCAACGCCGCGTCGAGCCATCGCCCGAAGTACCCCGCGAGAAGGCCGACGAGGGTTCCGACCAGCGCCAGCAACGCCGTCGCGGCGAAGGCGACTTCGAGCGACACGCGTGCGCCGTAGATCAGTCGAGACATCTCGCACCGACCGACCGTGTCAGCGCCGAGCGGAAACTGGCGCGTGGGTCCGATGGGCACTCCGAGCCGAGTCAGTGTGAGCGAGCGGTACGTCTCGTTCGGCGGATGTGGCGCGATCCACGGAGCGAGTATCGCTGCGACGACGACCAGCGTGACGATTCCGGCACCGACGAGCGCACCCCGGTTGCGCTTGAATCGCCGCCATCCGCGCGTGTCACTCCACGCCATCTATGCCGCGCTACCGGAGAGATGTTGGATCATCAGTTGTGACGTTCGCTCGGGCATTTCTTCGTTGGGCGCGTGGCCGCACCCCGGCAGCACCTCGAGCCGCGCCCCGTCGATCTCGCGGGCGAGTTGACGCGCCTGCGCGACGGGAAACATTGGATCGAGTTCGCCCCACAAGACCAGAGTCCTCGCGCGGATCTTTCCGAGCTTCGCGCCGAGCGCTCCGAAGTCTCGCAACGTGAGCGGCAGGATTCGGTACGCCGCTTCGCGCGCCTCGGCCGGGTCGAACATCTCGTACGCACGGTCGACTTCGCTGCGGTTGTATTGAAATCCCGGCGCATAGACGCTCGTCTTGAAATAGTCGTGAAACAGGGCTCGATTGTAGATTTGTTTGAACAGAATCGGTCCGAGCACCGGTACGAGCGGCAATCGAGCCTTCCACGGCGCCTCGAAGCGATGGCTGTTCGCGTCGATCAGTACGAGACGGTCGACGCGCTCGGGATGATCGGCCGCGAGCGTGGACGCGACCGCCGCGCCGAACGAGTGGCCCGCGACGTGGGCGCGTGGGACGTCGAGTCCGGCCATCAGGTCGCAGAGCGTGTCGGCGAAGCCCTCGCGATCGTATCGAAACGCGGTCGGTTTCTCGCTTTCTCCGAGTCCCGGCAGATCCGGAACAATCACGCGAAACTTCGCTGCGAGCGCGGGAACCACCGGCAGCCACTCGCGGCCGCTGACGAGGAACCCGTGGATCAAGAGCAACGGCGGGCCGGCTCCCGTCTCGTAGTAATGCACCCGCACGCCACGGATGAGCATGTCCTCCCCCTTGGGCTCGTGCACGTCCACCACGGCGTGGAGACTAACAGAGCGCGCGCGCTCGCGGCACGGACAACACCGTCAGACCGCGGCTCCGGCCGGCGCCGCGTGAAGGCCAGCGTCGCGCAGCAATTGCGCATCGGCGTCGACGTCGGGATTGGGCGTCGTCAGGAGCTTCTCGCCGTAGAAAATCGAGTTGCCGCCGGCGAGGAAACAGAGCACCTGCGCCTCGCGCGAGAGTTCTGAGCGGCCTGCGGACAAGCGCACGCGGGACGCCGGCATGAGAATTCGCGCGGTCGCGATCATCCGAACCAGTTCCAGCGGATCGACGGGTGGACGGTCGGCGAGGGGAGTGCCTTCCACCGCGACGAGGGCGTTGATCGGCACACTTTCCGGGTGCGGCGTCATGCGCGCAAGGGTCATCAGCATCCCGCAGCGGTCGCGGAGCGACTCGCCCATGCCGATGATCCCGCCGCAACACACGCCGATCCCGGCGTCGCGCACATTCTGCAAGGTCTCGATGCGTTCTTCGAACTGCCGTGTCTTGATGATCGAGCCGTAGAACTCTTTCGACGTGTCGATGTTGTGGTTGTACATGTCCAGGCCCGCGTCACGCAGTCGCTTTGCCTGTTCGGGAGTCAGCATGCCGAGTGTGCAGCATGTCTCCATTCCGAGCGCCTTGACGTCGCGGACCATTGCCACGACGCGGTCGAACGCCGGACCGTCTTTCACTTCACGCCACGCCGCGCCCATGCAGAAACGGCTCGCGCCAACGGTCTTCGCCGCTCGAGCCTTCGCGACGACGTCTTCGAGATCGAGCATGCGCTCGGGTCCGACGGCGGTATCGTAGTGCGAACTCTGCGGACAGTACGCGCAATCCTCGGCGCAACCGCCGGTCTTCACCGACAGCAACGTCGCGAGTTGGACTTCGGTCGCATTCCAGTGCGCGCGATGGACCGTTTGCGCTCGGAAGATCAGCTCTGGCAGTGGCAGATCGTGGATCGAGAGAATCTCGGAGAGCGTCCAATCGTGGCGCACGGGGGATTGCATGGGTCCCGGAGGGTATCAGAAGTCAACGGGCACTGGGCTCGTTCGATCCTTTCGGCCCGCGCGGTTTGCGGCGTACGATCGGTGCGTGTCCGTCGACTCGATGCGCTCGCGACTTGCTGCCGCCGACGTTCACGGCGTGACGGGCCGTGTCGTCGCACTGACGGGACTCACGGTGCGGGCGGTGGCGCCGGTCGTCCGCGCCGGCGAGGCTGTGGTCATCGAGCGACCCGCGCCGTATGGGCCGCTCGATGCCGAAGTCGTGGGATTCGACGACTCCACGGCGATCTTGATGCCGCTCGGCGACCCCGCGGGAATCGGGCTCGACGATCCGGTGCGACCCACGGGTCGAGCGATGACCATCCGTTGCGGTGACGGCGTTTTGGGTCGCGTGATCGACGGCCTCGGACGTCCGGCGGACGGCGGAGGTCCCATCGCCGGCGCGACCGTGCAATGGGACGTGGAGCGTTCGCCTCCCGATCCGATGACCCGCCGTCGCGTCGATCGTCCGTTGACGCTCGGCATCCGTGCGATCGACGGTCTCATGACCGCGGGGGAGGGTCAGCGCGTGGGTCTCTTCGCCGGCTCTGGCGTGGGCAAGAGCACCCTGCTCGGTCAGATCGCGCGCGGCTGCGACGCCGATGTGGTCGTGATTGCGCTCGTAGGCGAACGTGGCCGCGAAGTGCGCGAGTTTCTCGAGGACTCGCTCGGCGAACGCGGGCGAGCGCGCGCGTGCATCGTCGTGGCGACGAGCGATGCGCCCGCACTCGTGCGCCTTCGGTCGGCGTTCGTTGCGACGTCGGTTGCGGAGTTCTTTCGCGATCGAGGCGCGCGGGTCCTGCTCATGATGGACTCCGTCACGCGCGTTGCGCGTGCGCAGCGCGAGGTCGGACTCGCGGCCGGCGAGCCTCCCGCGCGGCGCGGCTATCCGCCGAGCGTGTTCGCGATGTTGCCGCGACTGCTCGAGCGCAGCGGCAACGGCGTGACAGGATCGATCACGGCGTTCTATACGGTGCTGGTCGAAGGCGGGGACATGGACGAGCCGATCGCGGACGAAGTGCGCGGAATACTCGATGGACACATCGTTCTGGACCGTGCCCTCGGCGCACGCGGTCGATGGCCCGCGATCGACGTGCTGCACTCGCTCTCGCGGGTGATGGAGCAGGTCGTTCCGTCAGAACACGTTCAGCGCGCGCGTCGATTTCGCGAGTTGCTTGCGGCGTACGAAGCCAAACGAGACTTGATCGCACTCGGTGCGTACCAGAAGGGCTCCGACCGCGCGACCGACGAAGCCGTCGCGCGAATCGACCGGCTGGAGATGTTCTTGAAGCAAGCTCGCGACGAGACGCACACCCACGAACGAACGCTGGCGGTCATGGCCGAGGCGATTCGATGAGCGGCGAATGAGGGACGCGACCGGATCCCCGCGCGCCATTTCCATCTGGTGGTTCGCGTTCGGCTACTTCGCCTGCTACGCGCCCTATTCGGCGCTCGCGAAAGCCCTATCCGACGGACGAATCCCGGGGATGCGGCGCGGCGTTCCGAGTTTCGAGCTGCTTCCGGTCAGCACGCTGTCGTCGCTCGTGGGTATGTTCGTCTTCCTGACCACTGTGGGATGGTGGAAATACGCAGGCCGGGCGCGCGTTGGGAAATGGACGATTCCGTTTCCATCGCGGTGGACGTTTCTCTCGGGAGTCTGCACATCGGCGATTCTCCTCACCACGACGCTGGCGTACACGTTTCACGGCGTAAGCATCGTGTTCGTGATGCTGCTGATGCGCGGCGGCGTCCTCGTCCTCGCGCCGGTCGTCGACCTGGTGTCGGGTCGGCGCACGCGTTGGTTCTCCTGGGCGGCGCTCCTGCTGAGCCTCTCCGCGCTGCTCGTTCCGTTCTTCGGCCGCGCCGCATTTGCCCTTACCGTGGCGTGCGGCGTCGACGTCGCGATCTACCTCGTGAGCTACTTCATCCGCCTGCGCTTCATGAGTCGTCTTGCCAAGGGCGATGACCCGAACGCCAACGTCCGGTTCTTCGTCGAGGAACAAATGGTCGCGACACCTGTGGCCGTGCTCGCGCTCGCGGCGATGGCGCTCGTGGGCCGCGGCACGACGGCCGCGCAGCTGCAGTCCGGATTCACCTCGTTCTGGTCGTCGCCGGTGCTCGCGTACGTGATCGTCATGGGGATTCTCTCGCAAGGCACGGGCGTGTTCGGCGGGCTGATCCTGCTCGACAAGCGGGAGAACACGTTCTGCGTTCCGGTCAATCGTTGCTCCAGCGTGCTGGCCGGCGTGCTCGCGTCGTACGGCCTGACGTGGTTCTTTCACGTTCGCGCGCCGAGCCATCAGGAACTCTTCGGCGCCGCGCTGATCATCTCGGCGATCGGGTTCTTGAGCATCCCGCCGCTGCTCGAACGCCGTCGCGCGCGCGGAAGCCGTCAGTAGACCTCGACCGCTGCGCGCACGCCAGGGATCGTCGACAACTTCGCATCGTGCGTGACGACCGATGCCGACAATGCCTCGGCGAGCGCGAGATAGGCAGCGTCGTACGCACTCGCATTCGACCGCAGCGCCCAGATCCGCGGCAGAAGCGGTTCGTGTGCAAAGCGCTCCACGTCGAGGCCGCAGAAGTCGTCGAGCGCCTGCCTTGCGCGCGCCGTCGTCAATTGTCCGAGCTGGACGTATCGACGGAGCGCGTGAGCGACTTCGATGTCGATCAAGTGCGGTGCGTTCAGTGTCTGCGAACGCGGCGCAATTCGCGCGGCGATGGCCCGCCCGGACGCCGTGCCAAGCAGCAACTCCACCGCGGCCGACGCATCGAGGACGATCAACGGCGTCCGCGCTCGCGACGCAACAGGGTCGCAGAGTCCGTCCGCGGGCGAACCGATCGCCGGGTTGCGATGCGAGCGAGCACGTCGCCCCGAGGCGGCTTCGATAGACTCTTGCGCAGCTCGGTGAGGGCGTACTGCGAGAGGGTCATGCCCGCCAACGCGGCGCGCGCTTTCAGTTCGCGATGGAGCGGGTCGGGGACGTTTCGAATCTGCAGCATCACGGACATGTGCGAAGCATGCAAACATGTGTTGCGCATGTCAACGCGGGCGTTCGTCGTGGAACGCGCCCTCCACTGCGCCTACATCGCGCGCGGGTGCGCGCTCAGCCAGTCGCAGATCAGCCCCGGCCACTCGGGACCGAACCCCGGGATGTGCGACCCGCCCTCGATCGACCACAGCTCCGCCGCGCCGCCCGCGCACCCCGTCGCGCGATCCACCCGCGTCTCGCTCCCGAAAAGCCCGATGTCCAGGTCGATGCGCTCGGTCGTCGCCGTCAGCGGTCCGCAACGGTTCAGTCGCGCCCACGTGTCGACCGAAGCGCGCGCGCTGGGGTAGGTCCGCATCCCCGGCATCGCGAGGATCTGCATTCCGCCGTTGTAGGCAATCACCGCGTCGAGGGTCCCGTGCACTTGCAGCACGGAGACGGGGCTCGTCGGTTGGCACCGCGACATGTCCGACCACATCGCGCCCGCGACGCTCACGATCGCGGCGATGCGGTTGGACGCGTCGCACGCCATGCGGTGCGACATGAACCCTCCGTTCGAATGACCGACGAGGTAGATGCGCCGCGGGTCGACGTTGTACCGCGCGGACATGTCGTCGATGATCGCGTTGATGTAGGCGACGTCGTCGACGCCGGTGAGCGCGAAGTCGCAGCACGCGTTGGTCGCGTTCCAGAAGCGTTGTCCCGCCGCGTTGGTCGTGCCGTCGGGGTTCGCGAAGAGAAACCCGCGGTCACGCGCTACGCGACCGAGGCCGAAATAGATGTCCTGCAGTGCGCCCGACGCACCGTACCCGTGCAGCAGGATGATCAACGGTGTCGGAGTTGCGGGGTTGTACCGGGTCGGGACCTGCGAGCGGTACGGGCGAACGCTGACGAGGCCGCCACTCTCGGCCCGCGGAACATCGACGACGTCCGTCCCTTGCACTTCGTCTGCGAGATCATCCCCGGCGTCTTCGACCCCTTGGGCGTCGATCGCGTCGATCGCACTCGGAACGTCCATGACGATCACCGCGCCGCTGCACGCAACGTTCGTCATCGCGACGGCGGCGCACACCCACGCGAGCCAGCACGCCCGCTCGCCCCTTGCTCCAACCAACATCGCTCGACCCTATCAACCACCACCCCCCGCCGCAAACGCGCCCTCCGTCCCGCACCCCCCACGACGCACCCGCGGCCCCGTCCGACCATCCACCCCCAAAATACTTCCCGACTTCGCGTAGTCCTGTGGATTCCTCTCCGCGCCCGCGTCACCGCGCCGCGAGCGCGAACGTCGCGCGCAGGATCGTCGCGCCCGTCGCGCTCCCGAACGAGATCGGCGCCAATCGATTCGCCACGCACTGCGCGACCGCGCGATCCCCGGGCGTCATCAACCAGGGTTGCGCGATCCCCACCGAGCCGTCGTGGTTGACCAGCAATTGAATCGTTGCGCGCTCCGCACGTCCCGGCACGCGACACTCGCCGAGCCGACCCGACGCGCGTTCGACGGCGTCGCGCAGCGCCGGCATGTCCCGCCCGGTCGCCTCGCTCACAGTCTCCAACGTCACGCCCGTGCCCTCCTCCCGCGGCGGCGCCGGTCGCGGGAAGATGACAGGAACGGGCATCTGCCCCGGCGGCACGCCGGGCGTCGCGGGTGCGGCGGGCATTGCAGGCATGCCGGGCGCGCCCGGCACCGGCGGCGGCGTGTTGCCTGCACCTCCGTTCGGCTGAACGACCGCGCGGAGGAATTGCGCCCATTGCACCGGGTTCCACTCGGTTGGATCGGTTCCGGGCTGCATCCCGGGCATCCCCGCGAACCCCGGAGGCATCGTCGGCGGTGCCGCGGTCGGAGGCGACGGAGTCTGCGGCTGCGCTTGGGTCTGTGCTCGCGACGCGACCGTGGGCGGTTGGGAGGCCGTGGCTTGCGCGGAATCCGACGCCTCACCGGGTTCGCGACGCGTGACGAAGACTCCGGTCGTTGCCGCGACCGCCACGAGGATCGCGACGCCGCCGACGATGGCGAACGTACGACCGCGCCCGCGGCCAGGAGCGGGAGACGCAACGGTCGGCGCCGCAACGGCCGGGGCGTGCATTGGCGCGTTCGGCCGAACCGATGTGCCCATCGCGCTTGCGGGCGGGTGCGAAAGCTGCGGCGTAGCGTGCTGTGGGCCGGGCGTCGGCTCGGCACTCCACGGCGCGTCGTGCCGTGCAGACGGGAGTCCCGGCGTCCATTCGCTCACACTCGGCGGCATCGCGAGGCTCACCCCGGACGGCGGCGGAGTCTGCGACGCGAGGGACATCGCGTGTGCGATCTGCGCACTGGACACGGTATGGGCCGTCGCCATCGTGCCCGGCAGCGCGAGACGCTCGGGCGAGAGCGCCGCGAACGCGCCGCGAAGTGCATTCGCAAACGCGCCGGCGTTGCGGAACCGCGCGTTGGGATCGCGCGCCATGCCGATCTCGATGATCTCGGCGATCGAGTCCGGCAGATCGGGCGCGATCGAGCGAATCGGCGTGGGCGGTTCGGTCGATACGCGGATGACCAGTTCTTCGTACGTATCGCCTTGGAACGGCATCGCGCCGGTGCACAGCTCGTACAACATCACCGCGCACGAATAGACGTCGGCGCGCTCGTCTGCATCGCGAGAGCCGCGGAATTGTTCGGGCGCCATGTAGCAGGGCGTGCCCACCACGACACCGGTCCGTGTGAACGATTCGACGACGGCCGACTTGCGGATCTTGCTGACGCCGAAATCCACGAGCTTCACGAAGTCCGCGCCGCCGCGGGCTTTCATGTCGAGAAATACGTTCGCGGGCTTCACGTCGCGGTGAACGATGCCCGCAGCGTGCGCGGCCCCGAGTGCGTCGAGCACTTGCAGCACGATGTCCGCCACGCGCCCAAGCGGCAATGCGCCGGCGGTCTTCGCAAGCGCGGCGAGATCCACGCCCTCCAGCAGTTCCATCGCGAGGAAGGCCTGCCCCTGCGTCGAGACTCCGAAGTCCGTCACGCGCACGATGTGCGGGTGGCCAATCGCCGCGGCGGCCTGCGCCTCGCGAAGAAATCGTGTCACGACGTCGGCGTCGGTCGCGAGATGTGAGCGCAGAAGTTTCAGCGCCACCATGTGACCGAGCATCGTGTGGCGCGCGAGGTACACAGCGCCCATGCCGCCCATCCCGAGCAACCGAATGACATCGTACCGATCGACACGCTTGCCGCACGGTCCGTCGGTGCCGACGCGCTGTCCGGTGTTCGGGCACGTCGAAACGCCGACCGCGTGCGGATCGCCGCAGTGCCCGCAGGGAACGAGCGTTGCTGCCGGCTGCATGGCCCGAATGCCATAGCACACGATGCTTCACCCGACACGGCCGCCAGCACTTGACCCGCGCCCGCTCCGTCCATCTAATCCCCGCGTGAAGATCGCATCCTGGAACGTGAACTCGATTCGCGTGAGGCAAGAGCGGCTCGCCGCGTGGCTCGCGGCGCACCAACCCGACGTTCTCTGTCTGCAAGAGATCAAGGTGGTCGACGCGGACTTTCCGCACGATGCGATCGCCGCGACGGGCTACCAGGCCGTCACCCACGGCCAGAAGACGTACAACGGCGTGGCGATTCTCACGCGCGAGCCGGCGATGGACGTCTCGCGCGGGTTTGGCGACGGCGGCGACGACTCGCAATCGCGATTGATCGCTGCGACCGTGCGCGGCGTGCGGGTCGTGTGCGTCTACGTCCCGAACGGTAGCGAACTCACGAGCGACAAATGGCCGTTCAAACTCGAATGGCTGCGGCGTCTGCGTACGTATGTCGACGCGCACTCGGGTGCCGACGCCATGCTCGCGGTGTGCGGCGACTACAACGTCGCGCCCGAGCCGCGCGACGTGCACTCGCCCTCCGAGTGGGAGGACACGGTGCTGTTTCATCCCGACGCACGCGCGGCGCTCGCGAACGTCACGGCCGGCGGGCTCGTGGACACGTTTCGCATTCATCACGACGAAGAGGGCGCGTACTCGTGGTGGGACTACCGGCAGCTCGGGTTTCAGAAGAACCGCGGGCTTCGCATCGACTTCGTTCTCGCTTCGCAAGCGCTCGCAAAGTGCTGCACCGGCGCATCGATCGACCGCAACGAGCGCAAGGGCAAGGGCGCGTCCGACCACGCACCGGTCGTCGCGGAATTCGATCTGCTGCCGTCCACAGCGCCATGAACGCGCGCGATCCTCGGAGAGAAATCAACAGGGAGACTGGGGGGGCAAGGAGGTCTCCGATCCGCTCCGAACTACAAAAAATCTCCCTCCCTCCCCGCCTCCCTGTTCCATCCTCCGGCGGGTGCACGCCGCTCGCACCGTGACACCGCGGGATCGTGCTGATACGTTCCGGGTACTGAATGCCACCGCGTGACGAAGGACGGCGAGCGGCCCCGACCCCCCCGAGTCGTCCCAACACGTCGGCCCTCGTCGAGATCGACGACGCTGCGCTCTTGATGTCGCTCGTCGGCCCGCGCAACGAACACCTGAAACTGCTCGAGGCCGAGTGCCAAGTCACGATCGGGATGCGCGGCAATCAGATTCATTTGCAAGGCGAGGCCAGCGAAGTCGCGTTCGTCCAGCGCGTGCTCGCGGAGTTGGGTACCGCGATTCGTGACGGACGCGAGATCGCCACGCCGGATGTCGGTCGCGCAGTCAAGATGCTGCGCGATCATCCCGAGGTGCGACTGCGCGACGTGTTCAACGACGTCGTGCTCGTGTCCGCTCGCCACCGGGTGATCGCTCCGAAGGGACTCGCGCAGAAGAAATACATCGAAGCGATTCGAGACCACGACGTCGTGTTCGGAATTGGCCCTGCAGGAACCGGCAAGACCTACCTCGCAATGGCCATGGCGGTCTCGGCCCTGACCGCGCGGCAGATCAAGCGAATCATTCTCGCGCGCCCCGCGGTCGAAGCGGGCGAGAAACTCGGCTTTTTGCCAGGCGATCTCGCAGAGAAGGTCAATCCGTACCTTCGGCCCCTGTACGACGCGCTGCACGACATGATGGACATCGACAAAGCGCAGGCGCTGATCCAGCGCGGTTCGATCGAGGTCGCTCCGCTGGCGTTCATGCGGGGTCGCACGCTCAACGACTCGTTCGTGATTCTGGACGAAGCGCAGAACACCACGACCGAACAGATGAAGATGTTTCTCACGCGGCTCGGGTTCAACTCCAAGGCCGTGATCACGGGCGACGTCACGCAAGTCGATCTGCCCGAGGGGCGCAAGTCGGGTCTGTCGGATGCGGTTCACCTGCTTGGCAGCGTCGAGGGAATTCGTTTCTGCCAGTTCACGGACGTCGACGTCGTGCGTCACGCACTCGTCGCGAAGATCGTACGGGCGTACGACCTCCGTGACGCCGCGATCGCGCGCGGACGAGACATCGCGAACGAAGACTGATCGGCGTCACATCCCAACAGGCCGCGCCAGCACGTACTGCGGCGGCCATGTGTGCCCGGACCAACGAGCATCCGCGGCCGCGCGCATCGTGAAGTGCGGATCGGCGAGGTGGCCGCGCGCGATGGCGACGAGGTCCGCGCGTCCGGAGGCCACGAGCGTATTGACCTGGTCGGCCGTGCTGATGCCGCCGACGGTGATCGTCGGGATCGCTGCCTCATGCCGAACCATGTCGCTGAACTTCGCCTGCCACATCCGACCGTAGTCTGGCTTTGCGTTCGGCACCGTGTTCCCACTCGAGACGTCGATGATGTCCACGCCATGCGACTTCAGCGCGCGCGCGAGCGCCACGACGTCGCCGTCGGTGATTCCGCCGTCGGCCCAATCGCACGCCGGGATGCGCACGGACATCGGCATGTCCTCGGGCCATGTTGCGCGGATCGCATCGAAGACTTCGAGCGGGAAGCGCATCCGGTTTTCCATCGAACCGCCGTACTCGTCGGTGCGAATGTTGGTCAGCGGCGAGAGAAACGTGGCGAGCAGATAGCCGTGCGCCATGTGCAGTTCAAGCAAGTCGAAGCCCGCATCGTGCGCCATGTTCGCCGCGCGCACGTACTCGCTTCGGACGCTGTCCATGTCCCCGCGGGTCATCGCCTTGGGCACCTGGCTGTGCGGGAAGTACGGCAACGCCGATGGCGCGAGCAGCGGCCAGTTGCCGGTCTCGAGCGGCTGGTCGGAGCCCTCCCACAGCAATTTCGTCGAGCCCTTGCGTCCCGCGTGGCCGAGCTGCAGGCCGATCTTGGCGCGCGTCCGCGCGTGGACAAAGTCGACGATGCGGCGCCACGCGACGATGTGCTCGGGGCGATACATCCCCGCGCCCCCCGGCGAGATCCTGCCGGCCGCGGAGACGTCGGTCATTTCGGCCATCACGAGCCCCGCGCCACCGAGTGCCATCTGCCCGAGATGCGCGAGGTGAAATTCGTTCACGGTGCCGTCGTCGGCCGAGTACATGCACATGGGCGAGACGACCACCCGGTTGTCCAGCCGCATGCCGCGCAGCGTGAACGGAGTGAACATCGGCGGCGGAACCCGGCCGTCGCGCGCATCGTCGACGCCCGCGTCTTTCGCGAACCCGCGGGTGACCGCGTCGATGAACGCGGGATCCCGAACGCGAAGATTCTCGTATCCGATCTTCTTGCTGCGCGTGAGCATGCTGAAATTGAACTGCCACGGCGGCTGTCCGAAGTGACGCCGCACGTGCTCGAACCAGCTCAGACTGTCTTGCGCTGCGCGTTGGATCCGCTCGCCCATTCCGCGACGGCCCTGTTCGTACCGGGCGAGCGCCTCTTTCACCGTCCCGGGTCCGCGCAATTCGCGCGCGAGATCGATCGCGTCCTCGATCGCCAGCTTGGTGCCCGAACCGATCGAGAAGTGCGCCGTGTGCGCGGCGTCGCCGAGAAGCACGAGGTTTTCGTGGCACCAGCGCTCGTTGCGCACGGTGTTGAAATTGATCCAGGTCGACTTGTTCGTGAGCAGCTTGTGGCCTGCGAGATTCTTCGCGAACAACTTCTCCAGGTACGCGACGCTCTCTTCGGTCGTCGCACGGTCGAGCCCGGCGGCCCGCCACGACGCCTCGTCGCACTCCACGATGAACGTGCTGGTCTTCGCGTCGAAACGATACGCGTGCACTTGGAACACGCCATGTTCGTTCTTCTCGAAGATGAACGTGAACGCGTCGAACACTCGCGTGGTGCCGAGCCACATGTACTTGCACTTGCGCGGATCGAGCGTCGGTGTGAACACGTCCGCAAAACGCGTCCGCGCCCGACTGTTCAGTCCATCTGCCGCGACGACCAGGTCCGCCGACCGCATGTACACGTCGACGTCCTCGGCCTCCGTGTGAAAACGGACATCCACGCCGAGCGAAATGCATCGCTCCTCGAGGATTCGAAGCAGCTCGCGCCTTGCGATCCCAGAGAACCCGTGCCCGACGGAGCGGGTCGTCGTGCCGAGATAGTGGCTGTCGATTGCGTCCCAATGTGCGAATCCGGCCGCGATTGCCTCGTGCGTGGGGCGGTCTTCCTCGAGCAGGTTGCCGAGCGTTTCGTCCGAGAACACGACGCCCCACCCGAACGTCTCGTGCGGGGCGTTTCGCTCGAACACAGTGACGTCGTTGCGAGAATCCGCTTTCTTCATCAGGAGGGCCGTGTAGAGCCCCGCCGGTCCGCCGCCGATGCAAACGATCTTCACGTGCAGTCTCCGTTCGCCCCCAGACGGAGGCAGAACCTACACCACCGGCGCTCCCACGTCGCGCTTTGGAGTACACTCCCGCGACCCCAGGGACGCAATGAACTCACCGCTCGGCAATCTCGTCGACGTGCCATCGGGCGCAAGGTCTCTCGCCTCGCGTGTGCGCGAAGCTGTCGACCAACTCGTTCTGCGCGAAACGTTGCTGGTCGACGCCCCTGTCGAAACGCCGGGGGAGGTCCTCGTCGTTCACGAGCATCGGCGCGTGGCGGTCATCGACGGAGACGTCTTCGGCGACGGATCGGCTTGGGTCACGGAGACGATCGCGAGCGCAGTTCGCGGCGACAACGCGATGATCGTTGTCGGAGCCATGCCCGAGTCGATCCAGAGCCTGCTCACGAAGGGCGTGTACGACGTCGTCGACGCCGGCGCCCCGATCGCACGGTTGGCGCTCTCGATTCGCAACGCATTGGAGATGTTGGAACTCAAGGAGCGCGCGGAAAATCGCGCTCGGTGGTTGCGGCGATACCGGTACGAAGCCGGCACGTTGATCGACACGGCGCGCGCCCTCACGCAGGAGCGTGACACGACGAAGTTGCTCGAGATGATCTTGGAGAAGTGCCGCTTCATCGCGGGCGCAGACGCCGGGAGCATCTACGTCGTCGAAGGAAGCGATCCGGACTTCGAGAAGCGGGCGCTGCGGTTCAAACTTTCGCAAAACGAGAGTGTGAGCTTTCCAACCGGCGAATTCGTGATGCCGATCTCGCGGCGGTCGATTGCGGGCTCGGTGGCCATCGCGCGGAAGGTGACGTCGCTCGACGACGTGTACGCGCTCCCGAAAGACACGCCGTTTTCGTTCGACCGCAGTTTCGATGAACGCGTCGGGTATCGCACCAAGAGCGTGTTGACCGTTCCGTTGGTGTCCGCGGAAGACGAAGTGATCGGCGTCGTGCAGTTGATCAACAAGAAGCGCGATCCGCGATCGCGGTTGCGCGCTCCCGAAGACGCCGACCGTGAGGTCGTGCCGTTCGACGATCGCAGCATCGAGTTGGTCACATCGCTCGCGGGTCAGGCCGGCATCGCGCTCGAGAACGCAATGCTTTACGAGGAAATTCGAAAGATCCTCGAAGGCTTCGTCCGCGCCAGCGTGCAGGCGATCGAACAGCGGGATCCGACGACCTCGGGTCACTCGCTGCGGGTCAGCGTCCTGTCGATTCGACTCGCCGAGGCGGTCAATCGAACCGAAGGCGGGGCGTACGGCCCGATCAACTTCACCAAGCAGGACCTGCGCGAGATCGAATACGCGTCGCTGCTGCACGACTTTGGAAAGATCGGTGTTCGCGAACAGGTGCTCGTGAAGGCCAAGAAACTGTACGATTCGCAGCTTCACTTGTTGCGCGCGCGGTTCGACTTTCTCACGAAGAGCTTCGAAGCCGAGTACGCTTCGAAGCGGGCCGATCTATTCGCGCGCAACGGTCCGTCGCTGGATCTGCAAGAACTCGAAGTGGACTACCAGCGTCGCGTGGGCGAGATTGAGGGCTTCTGGTCGCTGATCTCGCAAGCCAACGAGCCCACCGTTCTCCCGCAAAGCGCGTCGGAGCGATTGGAGCAACTCGAGAAGCTCACGTACCTCGACCCGCGTGGCGTCAAACAACCCTGGGTTCGTCCGGACGAGATGGTGTGCCTGCGCATTCGCCGCGGGTCACTGACGAGCGAAGAGTTCGACGAGATCCGTTCGCACGTGACCCACACGTTCGAGTTTCTCTCGCGCATCCCGTGGGGCAAGACGTTCACCCACGTCCCGATGATCGCCGGGAGCCACCACGAGCGGCTCAATGGCAAAGGCTACCCGCGCGGTCTTTCGGGCGAGGCGATCCCGCACGGCGCGCGGATCATGGCCATCGCCGACATCTTCGACGCGCTGACCGCGAGCGATCGTCCCTACAAGAAGGCCGTCCCGATGGAAAAGGCGCTCGACATCCTCGAAATGGAAGTCAAAGACGGCGGCATCGATCCGGACCTCATGAAGATCTTCGTGGGCGCCGGCGTCTACCGCGCGATCGAAGAGAAGCACAGCTATTGAGAAGTCGACAGTCGACAGTCGAGAGTTGAGAGTTGCAGAGAGTCGACAGTCGACAGTTGAGAGTCGAGAGTTGCAGAGAGAGTCGAGAGTTGAGAGTTGCAGAGAGGGTCGACGGTCAAGGTTGACAGTTGAGCGTTCGAGGAATGAGGAATACGCGATCGCCCTCGCGACCGTCGTGGCACCCCCTGCTCCTTTGACCCTGCACCCGCCCGCTCTCCCTCGTGCTCGCGCTCGAACTCTCTTCCTCCGTCTCTTCTTCCCCCTCCGTAACTCTCAACTCTCGACTGTCGACTGTCGACTCTCTGCAACTCTCAACTCTCAACTGTCGACTTCCCCACCCCCCCCACCTTGATCTTCGGTTTCTCGGGATTCCTTCGGTACAATAGGATCGTCCCGCCGATCACCTGTGCGACGTGAGCCCTGAGCTCGGTTGCCAGCCTTTCCGCCACGTCGTGCCGGTCGTCGGGCGCTTCCGCGGTGAGCTTGACCTTGATCAGTTCGTGACTCGTCAGCGCATCGTCGACCGCGCGCACGACGCCCGCATCGACGCCGCCCTTGCCGATTCGCACGACGGGTTCGAGTGCGTGCCCGAGCCCGCGCAGGTGCCGTCGATCCTTGCCCTTGAGTGCTTCGGTCATTGCGGGTCGGTCCTCGTCGAAGTTCAACGCTCGATTCGTGCCATCGGGGTTCACTGCCCGCCGATGCCGTCGCGCCACGCCTGCGTCGCCAGCGTGCGGGCGCTGCGTAGCATCACGCGGGCGAGACGCCAACGATCGATGGGGAGGGCGCCGAAGTGTTGGCAGCCGACTCGCAGCGTGTCCTCGTGCTCGACGACGAGCCGCTCGGTTCGCGGGCGCATGGCACCGTAGAACGCCTGCACGAGCCACGTTCGAACCGACAGATCCCGCGCCAGCCGCGACGACGCAACGAAGTCGTTCCAACCTTCGAGCTGCGACGTGCCACGCAGCGTCTCCGCGAGAAACCGCGCGGCGAGTGCGCCGTACTCCGCCGCCTGCGCGATGCCCTCGCCGGTCACGGGGTCGATTCCCGCGGCCTCGCCGACCAGCATCCACGACGCGCCCGCGATGCGCGACGTCGGCTCGAACCCGCGCTCCGCGAACCGTTTGTTCTTGCACTTGGAGGCGTCGAGACCCAACGACGCCAATCGCTCATGCATGAGCGCTTGGATGTCGACATCGTCGTGCCCTTCCGTTCGCAGATGGTAGATCCCGCGGCAGACCATTTCGCGGCCACCGACGACCGTGGGGAAGTCCCAAAAATAGCCCGCGAAGCTGCGATCCGTCGCGTCGAAGTGGAGAAGCGCGCGGTCGCGATCGCCGGGCACGATCTCCGTGTCCATCTCGAGGACCTGGGCACGCAGCGCGCCCGTGCCCAACCCCACCGTTCGTCGCACGACGCTTCCAACTCCGTCGCAGCCAACGACCACCGATGCGTGCAGCGTTCCCTGCGACGTCGCGAGGTCCGCGCCGCGTGCGTGAAATGTTGCGCCGTCGACGCGGGTGCCTTCTTCGATGCGAATGCCGCGCGACTTTGCGATCTCCGCGAGCGCATGGTCGAACTCGATGCGCCGCACGACGCGACCGATGGGCCCGACGCGGACGGCTCGCTCGCCGCTCTGCACGCGCATCGACAGGCCCTCGATCGGTGCGGACGGCACGCGGGGGGACGCGTCGAGCTGTTCGAGAATGACCTCGCCGCGTCGGCCGAACGCGCCCGCGCAGTATTTGTCGCGGGGATAACGGGCCCTTTCGAGCACGACGATGCGCGACAACAGCCGGGGTTCGAGCCGAGAAAGAGCAATGGCCGTCGTCAGGCCCGCGGGTCCTCCTCCGACGATGACGATGTCGCCGTGGGACATGGAGCAATCGAGCATATCTCGTGGACGCACTCTGTCGGCAAGCGGAGATCGCGTGCGCCGGGCGACTCCCTGGTACACTGAACACCGTGCCATCGCTGCCACCGACATCGGCTCCGCCCCCGGCGAGACCTGCGGACGTGTACTCACGCTGGGAGCTTCACAAGCTCGCAGTTCTCGGGGTTCGCAGGGCCTGCACGGGTGGCATGCTGGCGTTTCCCTCGGTGATCATCGCCGACGTCGTCCTTCGGCGCGGGGGGCTCGCGACGGACAGCATCGGGTCGGCGGCGATCCGCGTTTTCGGGCTCACGGCGATCGTCACCGCTGGCTTTGCCTACGTGACGGTTCGCGGTGCGGAATCGCGGCGGCCGTTCCTTCTCGGGACGGTTCTCATGTTGACGGTCGCGTTCTTTTGCGCCCGCGCGGCCCTTCCGACCGGCGGTTTTTTCAGTCCCTACGCATTCGGTGTGGTCCCGACGCTGCTCACGTGGTCGCTGCTCATGCCGGGTGGAATCCGCTGGGCGCTCGTGCCCGTCTTCGGCGGTTTCTTGCTGTACACCGGGACGCTCCTCGTCGGACTGCGGGGGAACCTTGCCGTTGCGCCCGTCGTGGCCGTGAGCATTTTCCAGCTCGTCGGTACGGTCGCCGGTCTCGTGTGCGCGGAGGTGGTGGAAACCTGGCGTCGACGGCTCGCGATTGCCTCGACGACCGACAGTCTCACCGGCGTCATGAGTCGCGCATACATCTTCGACCGGCTCGTCGAAATCGCCGCGCGCCGGCGCCGCGACCCTGCGCCATTCTCCGTCGTCATGATCGACCTCGACCGCTTCAAGGACGTCAATGACAAGCACGGGCACGCGGCCGGTGACGTCGTGCTTCGTACCGTTGCCGGCATCGCGCGGGCCGTCATTCGCGGCACGGATCTGTGCGGCCGCTACGGCGGGGAGGAGTTTGTTCTCGTACTGGACGGCTGCGATCGCGCGCAGGCGCAGCATGTCGCGGAGCGCCTGCGAGTGCGCGTCGAACAGACGCCGATCGTCGCGCGCGGGGCCAAGATCCACATGACGCTGTCCGCGGGCGTCGTGTGCGCCGAGCCGGGCAGCTCGCCGTCGCCCGAAGCGCTTCTTCGCGCCGCCGACGCCGCGCTCTACGAGAGTAAGAACGCCGGGCGGAATCGCACGACGTTGACCGAAGTATCCCAGGAGGACGTTGGATGAAGGCGTTTTACGGGCGCGCCCTCCGGCGGAGGCGTCGGCATGCCGCTGGCGATTCGTTCGGCAGGGGGCGAGGATCTTGGAGCAGCACGGAGGACCGCATGGACGCACGTCGAATCGGTTTCACGCTTCCGACTCTGTCAGCTCTTGCGCTTCTCACGGTCCTGGCGGGTTGCGGGCAATCGGTTTCACCGCGCGACGGCGAGGCGGGCGACGTGGCACAGATCCCGGACGAGATTGTCGTGCCCATCGATGCGTTCCGAGACGGCCCGAGCACCACGGATGGTCCGCCCGGTGTAGATCGTCCAGCGCCGCCCGACGTGCCGATCGTTCCCGGCGGCCCCGGGCTCGTCGATCTGCTCGTCGTCGTCGACAATTCCAACTCGATGCGAGAGAACCAGCAGCAACTACTCAGCAAGCTTCGCCAGCTCACGGAAATGCTGGTCCGTCCCCCCGACGCCGACGGCAACGGCGTGCCGGACTATCCTGCGACGACCGACTTGCACGTGGGAGTCGTGTCGACCGATCTCGGGACACCCGGTTCCGCGGTACCGGGCTGCGCAAATTCGGACCTCGGGGACGATGGTCTTCTGAACCCGATTCGCAATGGCCAGGCGATGGCTCGGCACGAGCCGTGGATCTCGGCGCCGATCGGGTTCCGCCCGGCGGATTGCAATCGACCCGATCAATTCCCGTCGTTCATCACGTTCAATTCGGGCGTCACCGACGCGGCGCTGTTCGCGCATGATTTTCAGTGCAACGTTGCGCTGTATGTCAACGGCTGCGGACTCGAGCAGTCCCTCGAAAGCGCATACCGCGCGCTCGTATGGCACAACGCGTCGGATCGCCCAGGCAACATGGATCCGAACGCTGGATTCCTCCGCGACGCCGCCGTGCTGGCGATTGTCGTATTGACCGACGAGGAGGACGGCTCGGCCCGTGACTGCCGATTCGCTGAGCCGGGGATCCCATGCACCGAGGCCACGGATGCGTTCGCGACCGGATCAACGCGGTGGGCGTCTCCGAATTTGAACATGCGCTTCTATATGTACCAGCCCGCGTCGAGCCAGGACCCGACGTGGCCACTCGAGCGTTACGTCGATCCACGAAACCCGTTGCGGGGTTTCCTGGGGCTGAAGCCGGGTCATCCCGAGCGCGTGGTATTCGCCGCCCTCACCGGCGTTCCGCTGACGCTTGCCGCACGCACGGACGGAACCACCGATTGGGATCGTCTGCTCGGCGCGCCCGATCCGTCCAACCGCGACAATTTTTCGGGTCGCAACAGTTCGACTGCGATTTCGCTTTCCAACGAACCCGGCGAAATGAGCGGGCCGATCTCGATGCGCCAGGCAAACCAAGACCCGGACTGCGCCGAGCGCACGGTCCCGTCGTGTCGGCGTCAGGGTAGTTCGTTCGACCCCGCGAGGCCGCCCTGCAACCCGACCGAACAGTACTTTGCCTGGCCTGCGCGGCGCGTCGTCGAGATCGCGCGGCGAATGGACGAGTCCGCGATCTGCGCGGGTCGGCCGTGCCGCAATGGCGTCGTCCGCTCAATTTGCGCAGTGGACTACACGAGAGCAGTCAACGACTTCGCGCGCGTGATCGGAAGCCGCGTTTCGCGTTGATGGCGGAGCGGCGCGCGTTCGGCAGCCCTCGCGACGGCGGCCGCAAGCCGGCAGAGGGGAGATCAATCGATCCGGTTTGACAGCGCGCCGCGGAGTTCCTACGGTTTGGTGCTGTCTCGTTCGTCATTGCCATGCTGAGTCATCGCGGCCGGCGCATCTTGTTCGAATTGATTCGCGAGTACCTCGCGACCGGCGAAGCCGTCTCTTCGAGCACACTGGCAGCCCGGGCGGCGATGGAGCTGTCGTCGGCGTCCATCCGCGCGGTGTTCTCGGAGTTGGACAACGAACTGCTTGTCCACAAGGCCCACGCGTCGGCGGGGCGCATCCCGACCGCGCTCGGTCTGCGATTGTTCATCGACGCCCTGCTCGCGGATTCGTCGTTGGCGCCCGAAGTTCTCGCGGATCTCGAGCGTCGTTTTGCCACCCGCGAGCCGGGGCTCGACGCAGCGTTGCGGCACACGGGCCGCGTTCTCGCGGACGTGACGGGCGCGGCGTCGGTCGTGCTCTCGGCGCCCAGACAGTCGTGGATTCTGCAAGACCTTCGATTCATTTCGGTTCGCTCGGACGAAGTGCTCGCGGTGATCGTCACCGACAACGGCGCGGTGCAACACCGAGTGCTGCGAACGGAGCACGCGATCTCGCCGGCAGATCTCGACCGGGCGAACAACCAGCTCAAGACCCTGCTGAACGGTCACACCCTCGCTGAGATCCGCACGATTCTCGCAGAGCAACTCGCAACCGAGCGCGGCCGCCTCGATCACGAACTTCGGTTGGCGTTGCACCTGGGCGATCGGGCGACCGTCGCGGCCGCAGCTGAGCCCGAGTTGATCGTCGAAGGCGCGGCGAGGCTCATCGGCAATCCGGACTTTCGTGACATCGTGCGCGCACGACAAGCGCTGCTCGCGCTGGAAGACCACGAACGCCTCGTGCAATTGCTGGATCGCACGATCGACGCGCCGGGGATCCAGGTGCTGATGGGCGCGGACGACGCGAACGACGATCAGGGTGGGTTGTCGTTTGTCATCGCGCCGTTCGGCCTCGGGACGATCGCCGTCGTCGGCCCGCAACGGATGGACTACGCCAGCGTCGTCCCGGTGGTTCGCCACATGGGTTGGCTGTTGAAAAAGGCTACGAACTAGCGCTCCGGCGCGGTTCCACCATTCGTCTTGTCCCGCTCGAAAGTGGCGTGGTAGCGTCGCGCGCCATGAAGCACGTGGTTCTCGCCGCCGCGCTGGTGTTGATCGCCGCGTTGGTCGCCGTCGGTCCCGCGGGGTGCGAACCCAGTTCGACGTTGACGGTCGTCGTCGAGGAGGGCGCAAACGCGCTGCGGGTGAATCTCCCGGCCGTTCCGACGCTTCCGCCGCCGCCGCAGCCCGTGACGCACCCCGACGGCGCGCACACGATCTGGGGCATTCGGCACGTCGCTGCGCGGAATTGGAACAAGTCGGTCCGGGTCCGCGGATACATCACTCGCGCGTACGTTCCCATGATCCGCGATGCGCGCACGCATCAGATGCGGCCGTGTCGCGAGTTGGATCGCTGCCTCGAAGATAAGCCCCACATCTTCATCGCCGACACCGCCAACGAACAAGATCCCGAGCGCCTCATGATGGTGACCGGCTACGCGCAGTTCCAGGCCGACATCGACACCGCCCGGCTTGCGGCCCGCCGGCCCGGTGCCGCGCCTGCCGTCCCTGCCGCCCCTCCCGGTGGCCCCCTTCCGCCGCCAATGCCGATCGATTTTTACGACGGTGCTCGTGTCGTCGTGACTGGAACCCTCGTGCGTCACGCGCCCAATGGAATGGGGGACTCCAACGGGTTGCTCAACTACATCAGCCACGTGACCGAGACACCCTCGCCGCTCGATCCGGTTGCCATCGCGGCGGCCGCGCACCCGCCGCACTGATCTTGCGCACGATCGCGATTCTCGTGCCGCTGTGTGCATTCGGTGCGCTCGGCTGCGCAGCGGCGCGCCCGGCCACGCTGCGCACGACTGCGATCGTTGCATCGAACGTTCGCGCGCCCAGTGAGTTGCCGCTGCCGACCGCGCCAGACGCTCGGGCGTGTGCCCTCGCCGAGCGGATCGAATCGGGCCAGACCGTACGCGGAACGACCACGGGACGCCCCGATCTGTTCCACGCGACGTGCGCGTACGGCGCGGCCTCGGCGGATGCCGTGTATTCGTTCCATCTGGACGCGCCGTCGCGGGTCGAAGTGCGCGTGTCGTCCAGCTACGACTCGGCCGTGTACATCCGATCGTCGTGTCTGAACGACGACACCGAAATTGCGTGCAATGACGATCTCGCGGACGAACGGCACGCGGGTGTGTCCACGGCCCTCCCCGCGGGTGACTACTTCGTTTTCATCGACGGGTACGAGTCGGGTCACGCCGGGTTCTATTCGCTGACGTACGTGGCCGTCGCGATGCCCGGGGGACGTCCGGCGCGTTCGATCGAGCGCGCGCGACTCGGCGAGGGCGTGACGTCTCTGCCGCGCGATGGATCCCCGGGCGTGAGCGGTACCGTCACGTTTGCCAAGCGAGAATTCACGCCGAATGGGCTCACGCGCGCGACTCAACAGCGTCCTGCGCCCGCGTTCGTCGTCGAAGCGCTCGATGCGCACGACACCGTAATCGCGACGACCGAGACCGACGATGCCGGTGCGTTTCGGTTGCCGATCGCGAGCGGTCAAGACGCTCGCATCCGCGTGGTGAGCCGCACGACGCACCTTCGCAACGACATCCGGGTCGTGAGTGACGCAGGCACCGAGCGTCCCTACGAGCTGTCGACGCAGCGCTTTCGGGTCGCCGGCGGTGAGCGCTTCTCATTTCAAGCGGACGTGGGCGGCGTCGAGACTGCGGGCGCGTTCAACATTCTCGCGCAGTTCGTGCGGTATCTCACGCACATCGACCAGGCGTTTCACCGCCCGTTGCCGCCGCTGTTTGCGTTCTGGCGTCGCGGAAACAACCGGACGCTTCCGCAGGGGAACATCACGGCGTTTCTTGGCGAGTACCACCGACACGCGAACACGTTCGCGCTGCAGATTCAGGGCGGCGATCCGGCGGGACGGGAAGACGCGTCCGACAGCGACCAGTTCGACGATCCCGTGATCCTGCACGAGTTCTCCCACTTCGTGGTTCACACGCTCGCGGGGCACTTCTCCATCGGCGGCATCCATCAGAACGGAGAGCTACACTTTCCGGGTCAAGCGCTCGACGAGGGCGCCGCGACGGCCCTCGGCAACGCGGTGTTGGGACAGCCGCGCTACTGGGACACGGCGGGGCTTGCACCGGCGGGCCAGATCCTCGTCGACGAAAACGTCGAGAACATGACGCTGCCCGATCGCGGAATCGGGAGCCAGAATTCCGCGCAGGTTCTCCTCTGGGATCTCATGGACGGCGCCGAAAACCTTCCCGACGAAGATCACGATGGCGTCGCCATTGGACTGAGCGGCGCACTGCGTATCTACGCCAGCTTCCACGACGACCCCGTTGCGTTCCCTGGGATTCACACGATCATCGAACGCGCGGTGGACTTGCGGCTGATCACCGCGGCCCAAGCGACACGCCTCACGCGAACGCCCACGGACCACGGATTCGCGTATCCGTTGCCGGCCGCGCAGCAGTGGCCGGTGGACCTCACGTTGCCGGCCGAGACGACCGGCTTGATCGACGGGCGGACACAGCCGGCGCCGTCGGGCGGCCGCAACGTCCCGTCGAACGGCTTCGATTCGATGCGAACGTATCGTTTGCGAATTCCACGACGCGGCTGGCTCAACGTCGAGCTTGGAATCGAAGGCGGCGGAACGCAGCAGGCGGGATCGGATCTCGATTTGTGGCTCACGTCCCGAAATCTCGAAACCGTCGCCCGAGCGACCACGCAAGATCCGGTCGAGCGGATCCACCGCGTCGTCGAGGCAGGGACGTACATCCTGATCGTGCGGGATGCCGACGCGTCGTCGATGGCCATGCGAGTCGGGACGCAAGGCAACCGCAGCAACTTCCGATTGCGAGTGCGGTTGAGCGAATCGCCGTAGGGGCTGTATAAGCAGCGTCGATGTCGACGCACAAGATGTGGGGCGGACGATTTACCCAGGACCTCGACGGCGTTGCCGGGCGATTCCTGGCCAGCGTCGACGTCGACCGGCGCCTCGCGGACGTCGACATCGAGGGATCCATTGCGCACGCACAGATGCTCGAACGCATCGGCGTACTGAACGCCGCGGAGTGTGCCGACATCGTCCGCGGACTCGGCGAGATTCGCGCCGAGATCGCTGCAGGCACGTTTGCATTCGACCCGAAGCATGAAGACGTCCACATGAACGTCGAGTCCGCACTCACCGAGCGCATCGGCGCTGCGGGCGGCAAGCTGCACACCGGCCGGTCGCGCAACGATCAAGTGGCGACCGACCTGCGCCTGTGGACCCGCGCAGCCTGCACCCGGATCGCGGACAGAATCGACCGTCTGCAGCTCGCGCTCGTGAAGCGCGCGGAGAGTGAAATCGACACGCTGTTGCCCGCGTACACACACATGCAGCGCGCGCAGCCGAACCGGCTCGCGCACCATCTGCTTGCGTACGTGGAAATGCTCGAGCGCGATCGCGCACGCGTCGACGACGCGCGGCGGAGGCTCAACGAGTGCCCGCTGGGAGCCGGCGCCGTGGCAGGCACGACGTTCCCGTTGGATCGGGACGGCGTTTCGAAAGCGCTGGGATTCGACCGACCGATGCGGAACAGCCTCGACGCGACGGCGGATCGGGACTTCATCGTGGAAGTACTTGCTGCGCTGTCGATCTGCGCGACGCACTTGTCCCGCATCGCCGAGGAATTGGTGCTTTGGAGCACGCAGGAATTTTCGTTCATCGAACTCGCCGACGCACACACAACGGGCAGTTCGATGATGCCGCAGAAGAAGAACCCCGACGTCGCCGAGGTCGTGCGCGGAAAGACGGGACGCGTGGTCGGCAGTCTGGTCTCGATGCTGGTGACGCTCAAAGGCCTGCCCTTGGGGTACAACCGCGACCTCCAGGAGGACAAACCGCCGCTGTTCGATGCTGCGGATTCGGTCGAAGCGTGCCTCGAAGTGCTCGCGGGGGCCATCAGTGCCGCGACGTTCAACCGACCGCGCATGCGCGCGGCGTTGGGCGCGGGCTTTGTGACCGCGACCGAAGTGGCCGACTACCTTGCGACCAAGGGCGTGCCGTTCCGTGATGCGCATGCCGTGGCGGGACGTCTGGTGGCACGAGCGATCGGCGCGCAGACGGACCTCGTGTCCCTGCCGCTCGCAGCGTATCGTGACGAGCATCCCGCGTTCGATGCGGACATCTTCGAAGCGCTCGATCCCGAACGCGCCATCGAGCGGCGGGATCTGTTGGGCGGACCGGCCCGGGCCCGCGTCGAACGTGCAGTGCTCGAATGCATCGCGCGACTTGCGACGCGCGGCGTCACGGCCCAGTAGCGCCCACACGAAGCGCGTGCGGTCGCGCACGGAACGTAGGATCATCGCGAACACTGGAAGGCAGTGAGTCCATGAGCACGACGTTGCGACCCATCGAAGAAGTGGCGGACGAACTCGGCGTCGCACGTGCGCACGTGTACCCGTGGGGGCGGCACCGCGCGAAAGTGGCCCTCGAGGCGCAAGCCGCCGGAACCGCGAAGGGGAGGCTCGTGCTCGTGTCGGCCATCACGCCGACCCCGGCGGGCGAGGGCAAGACGACGACGTCGGTGTCCCTCGCGATGGGACTACGCAAGCGTGGGCGTCGCGCTGTCGCTGCGCTGCGCGAGCCGTCGCTGGGTCCCGTGTTCGGGATCAAGGGCGGCGGAACGGGGGGGGGGATCGCCACGCTCGAGCCAGCGGCGGAGATCAATCTGCACTTCACGGGGGACATCCACGCGGTCAGTTCGGCGCACAATCTGCTCTCGGCGCTCGTCGACAATACCGTCTATTTCCGCGATCCCGTCGAGATCGATTCACGCACGGTGCGTTGGCGCCGAACGATGGACATGAACGACCGCTTCCTGCGGAACGTCATGGTCGGCCTCGGCGGAAAAGCACACGGCGTGCCTCGAGAGACGTCGTTCGACATTACCGCCGCGAGCGAGGTGATGGCGATTCTCTGCCTTGCGTCGGGTCTCAAGGACCTCGAAGCGCGCTGCGCGAGAATCGTCGTTGGGAGCACGCCGGACGGGAAGCCCGTGCGGGCCGGGGACATCTTCGCCGCGCCGTCGATGGTTGCGTTGCTCAAGGATGCGCTGATGCCGAACATCGTGCAGACCCGCGAGGGCGGCCCTGCCGTCGTTCACGGCGGGCCGTTCGGCAACATCGCGCACGGGTGCAACTCGATTCTCGCGACGCGGCTTGCGATGGCGTACGGCGACGAGGTCGTGACGGAAGCTGGCTTCGGATTTGATCTCGGCGCAGAGAAGTTCCTCGACATCAAGTGTCGCGCAGCGGGCATCTGGCCGCGCGGCGTCGTGCTCGTCGCGACGTTGCGGGCGTTGAAGCTCCATGGCGGCGCGCCGATCAAGCAAGTCGGCGAGCCCAACCGCGAAGCGCTGAGGAAGGGCTTCGATCATCTCGGCAAACACCTCGAGTCGATCGCGGGATTCGGGCTGCCGTGCGTCGTGAGTCTCAACCGCTTCCCGACGGACTCGGACGATGAGCTGAACGAACTGCGGGCGTTCGGCAAAGAGCAGGGCGTGACGGTCGCCGTGTGCGAGGGATTCGCGCGCGGCGGAGAGGGCTCGCTCGAGCTTGCGGATCAAGTGCTCGCAATGTTGGATCGGACCGACGCGAATCCTCCGAAGCCGAAATACACATACGAACTGTCTGCGGCGCCCGAAGACAAGATTCGCGCCGTGGCCCGGCAGGTGTATGGCGCCAACGATGTCGCGTTCACGCCCGGCGCGATGAAAGACCTGAAATCCATCGCGGACCTCGGCGGCCGCGAGTTGCCCGTCTGCATCGCGAAGACCCACCTGTCGCTCACCGACGATCCCGCGCGCGTGGGTCGGCCGCGCGGCTTCGACATCACGGTCCGCGAGGTGCGACTGTCCGCGGGCGCCGGCTACATCGTTCCGTTGACCGGTGAAATTCTCACGATGCCCGGCCTCGGGCGCGAACCTGCGGCGCGCCGTGTCGTCGTGCACGAGGATGGCCGGATCACGGGGCTGATGCAGGGCGAGTAACTCGGGTCGTTAGCCACCGTCATCAGGTCCGGCGCTTCCACCGTGTGGACCGCGGTACGGCGCCCCGTGCGAGCCGCCCCCGTGATCGTGCCCCGGGTGCGGTTGATCGTCGTCGCAGCACTCGCCCCGGTGGCGGGCTTCCCCTTGGCCGGCATCGCCGTGGTTCTCGTGGCCGGCGCCTTCGTCTCCGCGGCCCTCGCCGCTGCCGAACGGACCAAAGATCGCCCGCCCGCGTTCTGCGATGATGCCCCGCTGCAAGAGCACTTTCGCGCCCTTTCGAAGTCGCACGACGAAGACTCGCTCGTCCTCGTGTTGCCGCCAGCCGATGACGTCCTTCGCGGCCACGAGCGCCGACTCCTCGCCGGCGATCAACCGAACGTTCTCACCCTCGCGCAGGAGTCCCTCGGCAACGGTATCGACACTCTCGAGCGGTTCGAACGGATCGTAGCCGCCCGAGGCCCCGCCTTCTGGAATGGCCGGGATTTCGTCTGTCTTCTTCCACATCGCTGTTGCTCCTGACGGCTTCGATGGTCGCACGCGTCCACGATCGAAGCCAACGGTGGACCTCGTTCGAGGCAATTCGAGGTCTGCGGAACCCATCGAGTACGGTTCAACCCCCGGCTGCCGGCGTTCGTTCGCATTCGACTGCGCGCGCGTCAGTCACGACGATGTCCACGCGTTCGTCGCCATCGCGCGCCGGGACTTCTGCGATCAGCTGGAAGTCGAACAGAACGGCAAGACGAACGGCGCGGGTCATTTCGGGGAGCGTGTGATCGTAGTAGCCGCCGCCGTAGCCAATCCGATGGCCCGTTTCGTCGGCGGCGAGTGCGGGCACGACCACCAGATCGATTTCCGCAGGCGGAACTTCGGCGTGTCGGGCGCTCGGCTCGGAGACGCCGAACGTGCTCACGACGAACTCCGCGGGCTCCAGGCCATCGTATGGCGCGCGAAACGTGAGTCGACGCGATTCGGTCACGACGGGAAATGCGACTCGTTTGTTCGTCGCGCGGGCTGCGGCGACGAGCGCGTCGGTCTGAACTTCATCGGGCAACGAGTGGAACAGCGCCACGACTGTGGCCCGTTTCCACTGGGCAAGCGCGAGCACACGATCCGTGAGCGCGGCCGAGCGCGCCTGGATCGCAGATGCGGGGATCGCCGCTCGCAGTGCGCGCATGCGTTTGCGAAGTTCGCGCTTGGCGGCGAGACGCAGCGAATCGTCTGGGGCGGTCATGCGGTCGGCATCCGTCTCTCCGCTGTCGACGGGTTGGCAACGCTACGGCTGGACGTCGACTTCGCCGAGCATTCCGTGTTCCGCGTGCTCGAGAATGTGACAATGATACATCCACATCCCGGGACGATTGTCCGGGCGCCACGCGATGCGAATCGTCTGCCCGCGCGGGATGTTGATCGTGTCGCGCCAGATCAAGTCGGCGGCGCTCTCGGGCATCCCGGCCCGACTGATGACTTGGTACGAGAATCCGTGGAGATGAAACGGATGGTCGCCCGGCGTCGCGTTGATGATGTCCCACACTTCGGTCTGATTGACGCGTGCCGTGATCACCGGGACGTTCGGCGCGGCCTGCCCGTTGATCGTGAACAGCGTGACGGTGCCCGTCAGCATCATCCCGAAACGCACATCGCGCTGCATCACGCCGGCCACCGCGAGCGGCATGATCGCGGGGAAGCTCGTGGGCGGAGCGAGCGCGGGAATGGCTGCATCCATCGTGTACTGTACGTGGATGACATCGAGGGGTGTCGTCGATCCGCCGCCGTAGCCACGGTTGTACGGCAGCGATTGGAGCGCGACGTCGTTTCCGGGCATTCCGGTTCCGCGGACGAGGATGTCGACCCGTTCTCCCGGGACGAGCAGGTAGTTGTCCACCTCCCGCGGCTGCGGATAGAAGCCCATGTCCGCGCCGAGCACGAGGAACCGGTGCCCGGCCAGACTGAGATTGAAATACCGCGCGTTCGACGCGTTCACGATTCGCCAGCGCTGTGTCGCTCCCGCGCGAATCGGAATCGCGCCGTCGGAGTGGCCGTTGGTCAACAAGATGCTCCCCTCGCGGCCGGGGAGATCGTCGGTCATGACAATGGGCGCGATCTGGCCGTCCATGCCGAGTCGCACATCGTCGAGCATCAACACGCCTTCGCGATCGACGACGGGCTCGCCGGCCCCGCGCACGACGATCGGCGCGTACAGGCCCCTTTCGACCTGCGAATCCGTCATCAAGTGCGGATGGTACCAGAACAATCCAGCGTCAGCGAGCGCGAAACGGTAGTCGTACGTCGCCCCCGGCATGACCGGCATCTGTGTGTGGTGCGTGCCGTCGGCGGCGTGCGGAACACGCATTCCGTGCCAATGGATCGTCGTCGGATCGGGCAGGCGGTTGGTGAAGTGCACGATCACGGTGTCTCCAACGTTGCCCTCGAGCATCGGCCCCGGAACCGTGCCGTTGTAGGTGTACGCACGGACTGTTCGCCCCGCGGAAATCTCCCATTCCGCGACGCGCGCCTCGAGGTCGACCTCGATGATCCGCGGGTCGGGGTTCCGATCCGTAAACCTCGGGATCGCGAGCCTGCCCGCCCACGGATCGGGTGAACTTGGGCGCGTCATGACGTCGGCCGCGTCGGCCGCGTCCGCCGCCGCATCGAGCGCCGCGTCCCCTGCGCCATCGGGCGGACCACTGTTGGGGCCGCACGCGAACGGCAGCGCGGCGAACGCGAGCAACATTGCGGCTGGCGAGCAGCGGAACATTTCGGAACTCCTTGAGGGAGCCGCCGGCAATCGCGACGGCCGACGACGAGCGCAGGGACCCTACTTCGACGATGCGCGGTCGGCAACGTCGCGTGCGTCAATCGCGCCGCTGCGCACCCGGCGGTTGCCACGCGGCGCGGGTTGCCCTATCACGCGAATGTGTTTCGGCGCAGCAATGTGCGCGCCACCGTGGAAGATCGAGGAAACGACGATGCGAAGCGAATGGATCGCGCAACGGAACGGGGACCGCGTCAAGACGCAGATGCTCTACGCGCGGCAAGGCACGATCACCGAGGAAATGGCCTTCGTCGCGAAGCGCGAGAAGGTGACCGCCGAGCTGGTTCGCGACGAAGTGGCGCGGGGGCGGATGGTCATCCCGGCGAACGTGCGGCACATGAACCTCGAACCGATGGGGATCGGAATCGCGCTCAGTTGCAAGGTCAACGCAAACATCGGCAACAGCGCCGTAACGGGCAACGCGGAGGGTGAAGTCGAGAAGCTTCGCGTGTGTCTGAAGTACGGCGCGGACACGGTGATGGATCTGTCCACCGGCGGCGACATCGACGAGATTCGGCGCACGATCATTGCGCACTCCCCCGTGCCCATCGGGACCGTTCCGATTTACCAGACGGTCCAGAACGTCAAGAAGGTCGAGAAACTCACGGCCGACGACTTGTTGCAGATGCTGGAACACCAGGCGCAGCAGGGCGTGGACTACTTCACGATCCACGCGGGCGTCTTGCGGGCCTTCCTTCCGCTCGTGCAGCACCGGATCACCGGCATTGTGTCGCGCGGTGGTTCGTTGATGGCGCAGTGGATGATTGCGCACGAACGCGAGAATCCGTTCTACGACCGCTGGGACGATGTCCTCGACATCTGCGCCCGGTACGACGTGACGATCAGCGCAGGCGACGGGCTTCGGCCGGGCTGCCTCGCGGACGCGTCGGACGAGGCGCAGTTCGCGGAGTTGCGAGTGCTCGGCGAACTGACCAAACGCGCGTGGGAGAAGAACGTTCAGGTCATGATCGAGGGCCCGGGACACGTCCCGTTCGACCAGATCGAGATGAACGTGAAGAAAGAAATGGAACTGTGCCACGAGGCGCCGTTCTACGTGCTCGGTCCGCTCGTGACCGACATTGCGCCCGGGTACGACCACATCACGAGTGCCATCGGCGCGACGATGGCCGGCTTCGCGGGTGCTGCGATGCTGTGCTACGTCACGCCGAAGGAGCATCTCGGGCTTCCGGACAAGGACGACGTTCGGCAGGGACTCATCGCCTACAAGATCGCAGCGCATGCCGCGGACGTCGCGCGCAAGCGCCCGGCCGCGCGCGACCGGGACGACGAACTTTCGCGAGCTCGCTACGCTTTCGACTGGAATCGGCAATTCGACTTGTCGCTCGATCCGGAAACGGCGCGGTCGATGCACGACGAGACGCTCGACGACGACTACTTCAAGAGCGCGGAATTCTGCTCGATGTGCGGACCGAAGTTCTGCTCGATGCACATCAATCGCGTCGTGGCGGACTACAACACGGAGCAGTCGAAGAAGCGGTCGCTGCCTGTGGCATCGTCGGGCTCTGCCAGCGCGAGCGCAGCGCCGACGCCGCGCAAGTAACGTTGATGAATCCGCGAGCCAGACGCACGGCCATCCGAGCGACATTCGGCCTGCTCGTCGTGGGCTCGCTCTGCGGCGGGTGCCGGCAGGATCCCGCGGACCTGCGGGAGTGGCGAGCCACGGACCACGCGCGCGTGGACGGCGAGAGTCCTGGCACGTCGGCCGCTGCATCGCCCGAGGACAACGATCCCGAAATTGCCGTGCGGGCGCTGTGGATGGCGCAGTGCGCGGCGTGTCACGGCTCGAGCGGGCGCGGCGATGGAGCACAAGCGTCCATGATGCGGCCGCCGGACTTTGCGAGTCCCGGTTTCCACAGCGCGCGAACCGACGATCAACTTCGAACCTCGATCCTGCGCGGTCGCGGCATGATGCCGGCGTTTCGGGAAACGCTGCGCGCCGAGGCCATCGACCTGCTCGTGCGCCTCGTGCGCTCGATGGGCCGGCGCGATCGCGCAGCGCCCTAGCCCGCGTGTCATCGGTTCGGCACTGACCCCGCAACCACCCGCACGCACGCGTAGTGCTTGTCCTTGCCACCCACGACGATCCGATGTTCGCCCGGCAGCAACTGATGTTGCTCGTCGCGCACGCGCTCGCCGTCGACTTGAACCGCGCCATTTTTCACGAAGTTCTTCGCGGCATTCGTGCTCGGCGCCAGGCCCGCGGAGGAGAGCGCCTTCGCGATCCAGAGTGAACCGCGCGCAGGGTCCGCCGCCAACTCGAACGCCGGCGCATCGTCGGGAAATCCACCGCTACGCTTGAGCTCGTACGCCGACTCGGCGTCCTTCGCAGCGTCCACGCCGTGAAATCGAACCAGCATCTCGCGCGCAAATCGCCGCTGCGCCTCGCGAGCCGGCAGTTCGTTCTGTTCGGTCGCGCGCTTCAGTTCCGCGATCGCGTCGCCGCGCTCGGCGCTCAGCAGGTCGAAGAACCGCCACACGACCCCGTCGTTGACGCCCAGCAACTTGCGAAACATCTCTGCAGGCGCTTCGGTGACGCCAACGTAGTTGTCGGCACTCTTCGACATCTTTTCGCCGACGATCTGCCCGTCGATCCAGCGCGCGTCGATGCCCTCGAGCAGCGGCGTAGTCATCACCATCTGTGGCCGCTTCGCGTAGTGCGACATCAAGTCCCGCCCCACGACGAGATTGAACAGCTGGTCGGTCCCGCCCAACTCGATGTCGGCGTCGATGGCGACGGAGTCGTACCCCTGTAGCAAGGGATAGAGGAATTCGTGAAGGTAGATCGGCTTGTTCTGGTCCCACCGCTCGCGAAAATCGCGCCGCTCCATCGTTCGGTCGACGGTTCGCTTCGCCGCGAGTTTCACGAACTCTTGAGACGACAATTTGTCGAGCCATTCGGAATTGTGCCGCACTTCCGTACGCGCCGGATCGAGAACCTTGAAGGCCTGCTCGGCGTACGTCCTCGCGCCCGCCATCACTTCGTCGCGGCTCACGGGAGGCCGAGACTTGTTCCGCCCCGTCGGATCGCCCACCTGCGCCGTGAAGTCCCCGACGATGAACACGACCGTGTGCCCGAACTCCTGGAACTGACGAAGCTTGTTCATCAGCACGACGTGGCCCAGGTGCAGGTCGGGTCTCGTCGGATCGAAGCCGGCTTTCACTCGCAGCGGGCGACCCTCGGCGAGTCGCGTCCGAAGTTCTTCCACGGAAACGAGGTCGACGACACCGCGCTGGAGTTCCGCGAGATCGGCGCCGGTCGAGTTCGCGCTCACGAGTTCCTCGGGCGACGTTCCTCGCGGCTCGTACGGGCCACGCTGCCGCGACGTCTACTCGTCTTCGTCGTTGCCGGACTCGTCATCCTTGTCGTCGTCGTCCCCGGCTTGATCCGGCAGCGGCGTGCCAGCCTTGGAGTTCACCAGGTCTTTGAGTTCTTTGCCGACTTTGAAATACGGCAGTTTCTTCGGGCCGACTGGCACCGGCTCGTTCGTGCGCGGGTTGCGGCCCGTGTACCCGGGATATTCCCGGATCGTGAACGAGCCAAACCCGCGAATTTCGATGCCTTCGCCGCGGCGGAGCGCTTCGCCCATCGCCTCGAAGATGCAGTTTACAGCGTGTTCGGCGCGGGTCTTCGTCGTGTTGGTCCGCTGCGCGATCACTTCGATGAGTTCCGACTTCGTCATGGTCGGTCGTCCTCCCGCTTGCCTTGCCGAACGCGGTCGAGTCTACTTTCGGGGTCGTGAGTGTCAACGAAAACATGGCGAAAGCCCGAGCGTTTCCGGCGGCCCTCGCGGCTCTGGGCGTGGCGATCCTTGCCGTGGGTGCTTGTCCGCAACGGGGCCCGGGTGCCGGATCCCGGCCAGGACCACCGCCGACGTACGATCGCTCGGCGTTTCCGATCATCGACGTTCACACCCACCTCGATCCCGAAGCAACCGACGTCATCCTGCAGCTCTTCAATTCTCGTAACATACGGTATGCATTGAACATGTCGGCGGGCTTCGAGGGCTCTGGCCTCGAGGACGCCCTCGCGCAGCAGCGGGCCTCCCACGGACGGATTCTCCCGTTCTGCACGCTGCCCTGGCAGGCGACGTCCCTGCCGGACTTCGTGGAGGGTTCGATCCAGATCCTCGAACGATGCCGCCAGATGGGCGCCCGTGGGCTCAAGATCCCCAAAGTGCTCGGGCTCGTCGCTCGGGACGTCGACGGCACGCGCCTGGCCGTCGACTCGCCCCGGCTCGACCCGATCTTCGAAGCCGCCGGGCGGCTCGGGCTGATCGTGCTGATTCACTCCGGCGACCCCCGAGCGTTCTTCGAGCCCGCGACGCCGGCCAACGAGCGCTGGGAGGAACTGCAGTCGCATCCGCGGTGGAGTTTTCACGGACCGCAATATCCATCGTTCGACCAAGTGCTCGGAGAGTTCGAGCGGCGTGTGCTTCGCCACCCGCGCACGACGTTCATCGGTGCGCATTTCGGGAACTGCGCGGAGGATCCGGCGCGCGTCGCACGGCTGCTCGAGCGCGCCCCGAATTATTTCATCGACACGGCCGCGCGCGTGCCCGAGTTCGGGCGTCATCCGGCCGCGACGATGCGCGCGTTCTTCATGCGCTGGCATGAGCACGTCTTGTTCGGTACGGACGCAGGTCTATCCGCGGACCCGACCACGTGGGTGCTGGGATCGGGCGGCGATACGCTGACGACGCCCGCCGATGTCGATCGTTTCTTCCGATCGACGTTTCGGTATTTCGAGTCCAACGACCGGCGATTCGAGAATCCCACGCCGATCCAGGGCCGTTGGACCATCGACGGGGTCGGTTTGCCACCCGACGTCCTTCGCCGGATCTACGGCGGAAACGCCGCGCGGCTGTTCGGGCTGCCGTGGCCTCCGCCACCGAGCTGACGGACAGGTTACATCGCCGTCAGTTCGAGTCGGTAGTCCCCGGTCGTTGCCATCGCCCCCTTCACGACGATGAACACGGTACTCATGGGCGTGAGTGACGTGATTGCGACCGTCGCCGGGCCGCCGACACCACCGGGCGCGCTGCACGCGTACATGCCTGCGTCGGGGCACATTGCCCGCGTGAACGCGATGATCGGATTGAACGGAGCTACCGGAACCACACGAACCGTGAGTCGCGAGCCCGCCGTGATCGTGATCGAGTAGATCTGCCCAACACCTTCGGTCCCCGACACACATGCCCCGCGGATCGCCAGTCCTCGCCCGACGGTCGACCCGGTGAACGTCGCGGTGCCTGGCCCGAGCGAGATGCGCGCGCCGGGACACGAGTCGCTCGCCGGATTCATCTCGAGGAGGCACGCCGAACTGCAGCCGTCGCCGTCCGCGGTGTTGCCATCGTCGCACTCTTCGAGCCGATCCAGCGTTCGATCGCCACATCGGCCCGACGCAACGTCCGGGCTGTCGACCGGATTCGGGTTGTCGACGAAAGCGTCAGGCGCGTCCGTTGGCGGCGGGCGCTCGCCGGTGACGTCGATCGTCGGTGCATCCCGGGCGTCGATACGAACCTGACCGTCGACGAGATCCGGGTTGTAGACCTGGCAGCCTGCGGCTGTGCATGCAGCGGCGAGCCACGCGAGCGAGCGAAGCATTATTGCAAGTGTGTCGTTCCGGACGGCCCGGCGTCAATTGTTGCGCGACGCAAGCACCGGCGGGTGGCCGCTTCCATGGCGGTCAGCTTCGCGCGAACGCCGATCGGCCCAGAAATACGGCGCCTTCGCCCAGCTCCCATTCGATTCGCAGCAGTTGATTGTACTTCGCCATCCGGTCGCTTCGCGACGCGCTGCCGGTCTTGATCATTCCGGCGTTCGTCGCGACGGCGAGGTCCGCGATGAAACTGTCTTCGGTCTCGCCCGACCGGTGCGAGATGATGCTGCGGTACCCGTTGCGTCCCGCGAGCGCGATCGCATCGAGCGTTTCGGTCACCGTCCCGATCTGGTTCAACTTGATCAAGATCGAATTGGCGATGCCTCTGTCGATTCCCATTCGAAGCCGAGTGGGATTGGTCACGAACAGATCGTCACCGACCAGTTGTACCTTCGAGCCGACGCGCTTGGTCAGCGCCGCCCAGGTGTCCCAGTCGTCTTCCGCGGCGCCGTCCTCGATCGAGATCAGCGGATACTGTTCGCAGAGCCCCGCGTAGACGTCGACGAGCTGACTTGCCGAGATTTGTTTTTGGTTCCAACGGTACGTGCCGTTCTTCTTGTCGAACAATTCGCTCGCGGCGACGTCGAGGGCCAGCGCAACGTCCTTGCCGGGCTTGTACCCGGCCTTCTCGATGGACGCGTGCACCCGCGCCAGCGCTTCTTCGTTCGACCCGACGCGCGGCGCAAACCCACCCTCGTCGCCAACGGACGTCGCTAGGCCGTCTTTCTTCAACGCGGCCTTCAAGTGGTGAAACACCTCGACGCCCGCCCGCAGGGACTCGCTGAACGTCGGCGCGCCGATCGGGCAGATCATGAACTCCTGCACGTCGAGCCCGTTGTCCGCGTGCGCACCGCCGTTGATCACGTTCATCATCGGCACGGGCAGCACCCGCGCGTTTGCGCCGCCCAGGTAGCGCCACAGCGGCAGCGCCATCGCTTCAGACGCCGCGCGCGCGACCGCCATCGACACGGCGAGAATCGCGTTCGCGCCGACCGTTCCCTTGTTGGGCGTGCCGTCGCTGTCGATCATCGCGTGGTCGACGGCGTACTGATCGAGCGCGTCCATCCCGACCACGACGCGCGCGAGTCGATCGTTGACGTTGTCGACCGCCTTGCGCACGCCTTTGCCGAGAAAACGCGCATCGCCGTCGCGAAGTTCGATCGCCTCGTGTTCGCCGGTGCTCGCGCCCGACGGCACGGCACCGCGGCCGGTGGCGCCGCCCGACAACGTCACTTCACATTCGACGGTGGGATTCCCGCGAGAATCCAAGATCTCGCGGGCGAGGACGTTTTCGATCTCGGTCATCGGGGATCTCGCGTTCCTTTGTGTGGCGGGTGGTTTCGCTGCGGGTCGGTGCCGTCAGCGAACGACGATCGTTCCGCTCATCCCGGCGCCGCAGTGCGGTGCGCAGAAGTACGGAAAACTCCCGGACGTCGTGAACCGGAACTCGTACATCTCGCCCGCCATCGACGTTGGCGCCGTCGAGCAGCTCGTGCCGGTCGGTGAGCAAAATCGGTCGTCCGGTGTGCATGTCGCGATCGTGCCGCTGACGACATTGTGGAACGACGCGCTCCACACCCAGCGCACGGTGTCCCCCGGGTTGATCGTCAGCATGCTCGGCGAAAACGACAGTCCCGCCGCGCCGACCATGACAACGTACGTCATCGGGCCGGTGTCCGCCGGCACGTCGGCGACGACGACGTCCACCACGTCGGGGGCCACGACATCGACCGGCACGTCGGTGACGACGACGTCATCGGCGTCAGCGGGCATCACGACGTCAGGCGCGTCCGGGGTTACCGCGTCGACCGCATCCGCCGTCACGGCGTCGACGACGTCCACGATCGGGACGTCCGCAGAGTCAACGATCGGCACGTCCACGACGTCCATTGCCGGGACGTCGCCGACATCCTGCGCGTCGGCCACGTCGCCCGCCGGGACGTCGGGACGCGGAACGTCGGGCGTCATGCCGTCGGCGCGCGCGTCGAGCCGGCTGGGGTCGAAACGGACGATCAGTTCGCAACCGCCCAAGACGTTTGCAGCAAAAAGCAGGAAGAAGAGTCGGTTACGCATCGTGGGTCCCTTGAGGTCGGTCTGCGCGAGGGCGCGTCTAGAAGCTCAGTGCAAATCCGTTTGGCGCCATGCCGAACCGCGGCGACGGTGTTCGGCGATCGCTTCGTCCGGGGCTGCTCGCCGCGGGGGCCGCACCGCCCGATGACAAATGCACGACCACGGCGACACCCGCAGACAGCACCGCGACGCCGAATCCGATGTCCGCGATGAGAGCGTTGCGCTCGCCCGTATCGCGAATGGCCACGGTCGGACGCGCGTCGTATTCGGCGCGGTCGCTCAGCGCGAGCAGGCCAAACACGCTGCCGGTGATCAAGCCCGCACCCGCGAGCACGGTCGCAACCCACACCGCGGGATTCGTGCGGCGCACGGTCGGCGGGCGATCGACCGGCGGCGTCGGCGGCGCGACGGCGACGGCCGAACTGGCAACCGGTAGATCGCCGGTGACTTCGATCCGCGCGCCCGGGCCCGCGTCGACCTCGCTCGAGAACGCGGTTCGACCCTCGAGTTCGAGTCGGATGGCGTGGTGACCCGCCGGCGCCGGGAGATCCGCCGGTGTGGTCTGCGCGACGGCCGTTCCGTCGACGAAGATTCGCGCGCCCGCGGGGGTGGAGACGATGTGGAGCGTCGCGGGTCGCGCACGCAGCGCGGTCAATCGCGTTTCGATCGCGGCGCGATCGGCCGCAGTGGGCCGCTCACGCACGTAGCGTTCGAGCGACTCGATCGCCCCCGGGATGCGGCCCAGGTTGACCTGACAGTCGGCAATCGGGAGAAGCACGATCGGGTTGGCACGAAGTTCGAACGCGCGGCGGAACTGCTCCAGCGCTGGCTCCCAGTCGTGCGCGTCGAACAGGCGGCGACCCTCGTTGTACGCCTGCCGGGCCTGGACGACCGTCGGATCCTCGACCGGCGGTGTGGGCGTCGCAACCACGGGCGGTGGTGTCGGCGCGGTGACCGGACGCCCCCGACCGGGCCTCGCGGCGCCGGCGGTTCGGGCGGTGGCCGGGCGTCCTGCCGCTGGCCGCGCGGTCGCAGGGCGCGCTGCGGCGGGACGACCTGCGGCAGGGCGTGCAGCGGCGGAAGGCGCGCCGCCTCGGGCCTGCGCTCCGACGGTCGCCGTTGCCGACGTCACGATCGCGAACGCACTCGCACTGAAGACCGAAATCCATCGTCCGTTCATGTTGCTCGTCCCTCGGAGTGCGCGCGGCCCCCAGGTGGTCCGCGGCGCGTCCGTGTGGTGTGCGCAGAACGTACACCCCCTCGCACCCGTGGTTCAACCGGAACGCACGAACTTCAGCCGGCCGGCGCGAACATTGAAGTCGCGACGGCGCGGAGGTCTTCGTCCTGTCGCGCAATGTCGTCGAGCGCCGCCCGAAGCTGCGTGACGATCGCGTTCTGGTCAGCCTCCAGCGACTCGCTGAGACGCTCCAGCTGTCTCCCGAGTTCGCGCAGCTGGTACTCCAAGTCCTCGCATTGGGTCACGGTCGCTCGCAGCAGTTCCTCGCTGGCCGCGATCTGCCACAGCACTCCGTCCGCCTCGCCGGCCGCCGCCCGCGCCCCGCCGCGCGCCAGGGACGCGAGGCGTTCGCGCTCCGATTCCACCACGTCCCGCTCGGACGCGATGGCGTCTCGCTCCTGCGCTTTGACCGAAAGGTCCTCGGCGATCGCGTCGATCGCCCGGCCGATCGTCGTTCGGAAATCGCGGCCCTTGGCTTCCAACGCCAGCAACCGGGTCTTGAGCTGTTCCACGTGATCGCAACGCTCCCGCATGCTGTCGGCAACACGGTCCATCCGGTCGAGCTGGGCGTCAAATTGACTAACGATTTGAATGTTCGGTGACGATTCACGCAGGCGATTCCGTAGCTGGTCGATGTACGCCGCCCAGGCGTGAGCTGCCCCGGGACCCGTGCCCACCTCCACGAGCGGCGGCATGAACCCGCGTGCGGGCTCCGGGTCGGTCGAGAGGAGCTGGCGAGGGGATTGGCTGATGGGCGCCGGCCGCGGGGATGGCGCGACGCCCGAGCGCGCCGAGAGGATTTCCTGGATCCGACGAAGTTCGGCAACCATATGAAATGCATCACGAAATCGTTGATTCGGGTCCTTCGCCAAACTGCGCAGGATGACTTCGTTCATCTCGTCGCTCATCTCCGGCAGCCGCGACTTTGGCGGAATCGGCGGCTCGAACATGTGCTTGAGAAGCAGATCGCCCTGGTACTCGGCGTCGAAGGGCAGCGCTCCGGTCACCATTTCGTAAAAGGACCACCCCCAGGGAGTAGAGGTCTGCCCGGCCGTCGATCGGCGCGCCGGCGGCGTACTCGGGGGCGATGTAGCCGGGTGTGCCGAAAATCTTGTCCGACGCGGTGAGGGATGGCATGTCCAAAAGCTTGGCAATACCGAAATCCAGGATTTTTACGTGATCCTGCCCGCCGGCACCGGCCACCAGGATGACGTTGTCCGGCTTGAGGTCGCGGTGAATCACGCCCATCTGGTGTGCGCGCCCGAGGCCCGTGGCGATCTGTATCGCGAGATCGAGCGCACGGAGTTCGGAGAGCGGACCTCGCTGTACTCTCGAGAGAAGTGACTCTCCGGCAACGTACTCCATGACGAGATAAACGAGTCCGTCCTCAGTTTCTCCGTAGTCGGTGATCTCGACAATGTTCTCATGATTGATTCGGTTGACCGCTCTGGCTTCGCGTAAGAAGCGATCTCTCTGAACAGGATCATCGCAGAGATCCCTTCGGAGAATCTTCACGGCACTCATTCGATCGATGATCACGTGCCGCGCGAGATACACACTCGACATGCCACCGCGGCCGATCCTCCGAACGATTCGATACCTGCCGGCGAGCGTCGCGCCGACGAGCGGATCGGCGACCTCGTTGAGTACGGTGCCATCGCGCGGACATTGAGGCGCGTTTGCGTCGACCTCCTGATGGCAAGTCGGACAACGAGCCACGACGACGTTACCTGGCGACCGGACTCGCTGGGTCGGACGCCCACTCGATCATGGAACCATCATAGTTGCGTACTCGTGTCACTCCACGCGAAAGCAGTGCAACGGTGACAAAGGCACTGCGCACTCCCGACGAGCAGCACGCGATGATCTCCTCCCGTGGATCGACTCCCACGTCCACGAGCGCGCGGTTCAATCGTGTGGCGGACAGCACGCGACCATTCTCGTCGAGCACCGATCGCCAGTCCAAGTGAACCGCTCCCGGGACGTGTCCGCCGCGCGCCTCGCCGAAGGGCGTTGCTCCGCCGAACTCCACGGCCGTGCGAACGTCGAGAACCTGCCGCGCCACCCGAACGTGCTCCGCCGACGCGCGCAGCTCTTCCCGCGGCCGAACGATCCACCCCGTCGGGCGCACGACGGTCGTCGCAGTCACCACGGGGCGGCCGGCGGCGCGCCACGTGTGGAAACCCCCATCGAGCACGCCAACGTCCGGATGGCCGAGCAGCGCCAGAAGCCAGGCCGCGTGCCCCTCTTCGCCCCAGCCCGCGTCCGCCGCGCCGTACACCAGTACGGGCCGGCTGCCGTCGACCCCGAGCACCGCGAACGCGTCCGCGATCGACTGCAGATCGGCCCGAATGCGCCCACGCTGCGCGCCAGTGCCCGTCATTCGCTGCCAAGCGTACGCCTGCGCTCCGGGCAGGTGACCGCGCGCAAACGCGGCGGGATCCCGCGCGTCCAACACGACCGCGCCGCGCGCGACCATCGAAGCGGCCCCGCGGACGTCGACCGTGCGAACGGGCACGCGCGGGCCGGGGTCCATCGGCCCGCCCGAGATCGACGTCAGCAGTGTCAGCGCCGCCACGGTCAGCGGCGCCAGGAATCCGAAGCCCATGGCCCGTATGATCGTCCCAGCCCCGCGATACGTCAACGGATTTTCGGACGGATCTTCGCCTCGCTCCACCGCCGAACCAGCCGAACCAGGGGGTCCCGGCCGTGGCCCGTCGCGCCGCTGACCGCCAGGACGTCCGTGCGTGCGTCGCGCTGCAACTCCGCGATGGCGCGGGCCAGCTCGGGACGCGCCAGCTGGTCGATCTTCGTCGCGACGATGGCATGCCGCACGCCCGCGTGCGCGAGGAACTCGAGCAGCATGGACTCGTCCTCGCCGAGCCCTCGCCGCGCATCGACGAGGATCACGACGCCCCGCAACGACTCGCGCGTCGCGAGGTACCTTTCGATGAGAGACTTCCATTGCAACCGTTCGTCCTTCGATCTCGCGGCGAACCCATAGCCCGGGAGGTCGACGAGGCGTGTGCGACTGCCATCCTTCCAAGTAACGTCGAAGAGTATGAGTCCGCGAGTGCACCCGGGTGTCCGCGACGTGCGTGCCAGTCCGCGACGAGCAGTCACACAGTTGATGAGTGTGGACTTGCCGACATTGCTCTTGCCCGCAAACGCGACCTCTGCAATCGACTCCGGCGGGAGCTGGCCAGTCGTGCGGACTTCGGCGGCGAAGACGGCGTCTCTGACATCGTTCGTGTCGGTCATGATTGTCTGCCCAACGTTCGTCGCACCTTCGCAACGAGCTGCTGTATTTCTTCGCATCCTGTCCACCAGGCAACGAAGACGTACACGGACAATACGAAGCATCCGCCGAGTACTGCGAAGATCCGATTGGGAAGAGTGGGTTGCGTCACGGGTGCGAAGAGTACCAGCGCGCGCGCCGCGAGTGCCGAAGCACCGCACGCCGCGAGCACTCGTGCGATGGTCGGACCCGTGTCACTGAATCGTACCGGAATGGCCCGTCTCACCAGAAACAACAGTGTCGCGAGTTGCACGGCTGCGCTCGCCGCCATCGCCATCGCGACGCCTGCGTGTCCGAACCGCGCGGCGCCGAAGTGGCCGACAAGGGAGAAGGTCCCCAGGCTCGCCGTGGCCGCGCCGACGACCGTGCGTCGACGCTGCAGCGAACCGAACACTGCCGTCGTCTGGTGGACGAACGCCAGGAGACCGATCCCAACGCATTGAAATCGTAGAGATTCCGCCACTTCGAGAACGCCCGACGGACCCAGGGATCGGAACCGGCCGTAACTGTAGATCAGGGGGACGATCGCTTCGGCGTAGACGCCGAGAATGACCGCCATGGGCAGCGCGACGACGGCCGCCATGCGCAGCGACGTTTCGTACTTTCGCGCGACGGCATCGAGATCGCCACGACTCGCGTCGGTCTGCATCGAGATCGCAGCCGCGCCGGAGAGCGCAACTGCGAAGAGACCCTGTGGTATGTCTGCAAGCCGTTGCGCATAGTTGAAATAGCTCGCCGATCCGCGCGGAAGCGAACTCAGGAAGCGGCCGGCCAGGACCACGTTGATCTGATACACGGCTTGTCCGTAGATCTGCGCGACGAAATTCGAAGCGAGCTGTCGGGTCGTGGCGTTCCAGCGAAGGGTCGGCCGGGAGACGAGGCGCTCGCGGCGCAGGGCAGGCATCAACCACACGAGTTGCAGCACGCCACCCACCAGCGCAGCGATCGCGAGGGCATAGATGGCCGCGTATCCGCGCGAGGCCAAGAGTGGCATGAGTGGAAACGGGATGACGAGAAATGCCACGTTGAGCATGACAGGCGCGAACGCGCCAGGACGGACGATCTTCAGGATCTGGAGGGCGCTGTTGCCGATTGCGAACCAGCCCATGAAGAAGAGATATGGAAAAAGAACTCTCAGAAGAGAAGTTCCGAGTTCGAATCGTGCCGAGTCTCCTGAGAAGCCTCCAGACATGAGTGCGAAGAGGGGTCGCGCGAAGACGATTCCGGCGATCGTGCAGAGACCGAGCACCAGGGCTCCCGAACCTCGAATGTCGCCGAGCGTCGCGCGCAGGCGTGCGCGGGCCGCGTCGTCGTCGGTCGCTAGGCGCGTGCTGTCTGCGGTCAGTGCTTGCCCGAGCGCCGGGAAGAACACGTAGCGCGCGGCCCCCTCGGCCAGCATCGCGCGCATGGCGTTTGGCACCCGCCATGCGACGAAGAACGCGTCGGTCGCGCCGATTTCGAACGTCGCGGCGATCATGGCTTCCCGGGCCATCCCGAGGATTCGCGACGCGAGTGTGCCCAGCGTCAACCATGCGGCATGGGTCGCGATCTGGTCCCGACCACTCGAAGCGGGCTCTGCCATCTTCTGGGGTGCCGATAGCACCGCGTGGGTCGAACGGTCCAAAACGCCGCGATGTTCCAGCGGGGTTGCTGGTATCGTCCCCGAGGACTCCGTGACCGATTCCCGCGAACGTTCCCGCCCGCTCCTCGAGCGATTCGAGCGGTTCCTCGACGCGGTCATTCCGCCGCCGGACGAGATCGTGGAGCAAGTCGCGCGGGGCGAAGCCCTCTTGCGCGCCGGTGACACGAGCGGCGCGCTGCGCATCGCGAGTTCCGTCCGGACGCTCGCGCCCGGTTACCTCCGCGGGATTCTCTTGCGCGCGGATGCGCTCGCCGCCAGCGGCAACGTCGCAGAAGCACTCGCGACGTTGGATGAAGTAGTCGCCGAGCGGTCGGTTCCTCCCGCCGCGCTCGGGCGCATGGTCGAGTGGAGCGCCACGGTCGGGGACGAGCCGCGCGCCCTCTCGCTCGAAGGCGAACTGCGGAGTCGTCTGCGCGATCCTGACCCGGCCATCGCCCGAAGGCTCCTGTCCGGCGCTCGTGCGCTGATCGCCCGAGGGTCGCCGGCGAATGGCCTGAGACTCGCCCGGGCCGCAACGTTGATCGACCCGCAGCAGGGCGCCGCGTGGCTGCTTCTGGCCGACGACGCGATCCACCGCGGGGAGCCCGGACCCGCGCGACGCGCACTCGAACGGGCCGAGCCGTCGCTGGACCCCGCCGATGCCGCGACGGCGCGCACGGCGGGCGAAATCGCGCTGGCCATCGGGGATCTCGATCGCGCCGCACGGTACCTGCGCCGCGCATGGATCATCGGAGACGAAGGTGCGATCGCACCGCTCGTGTTGGTGTTCTCGAGACGCGGAGATCAGGCGTCGCTCGAGCGCGTGATCGCGTCGGCCAGCGGCGCGTCTGCCGCACTTGCGCGCGCCCTGAACTCACTCGCGCGACAAGAACCGACCGCCCGCACCGCTCTCGACGCGACGCCGGCGGCCTCGATTCCGGATGTGTTGTGGCGTCTCGCGCTCGAGATCGCCATCGCGCAGGCACCGGACCTCGCCGCGCGCTGGGCACACGAGTCTCCCGAGCGCTCGGGCGCCGCGGCTGTCCGTGCGTGGGCGGCGGGGCGCGACGCGCTCGCGTCCGGGGATGCGCGCGCAGCACGTGCGGCGCTCGCGTCGGCGTTCGGCGACGAGCTCACGGACCATGCGGCACGCGAAGTGTACCGCGCCGCGTGCAAGGCTTCGTGGGCGGGCCAGCTCGGCGACCTGCTCGACGAGTTGGCTGCGCTCGTACGCGAAACGCCTACGCTCGCCGCGCTCGAAGCCGAACTGCGAACGCGTCGTCGCGAGCTCGACGATCCCTTGCGCGTCGCGATCCTCGGCGAGTTCAGCGCTGGGAAGAGCACGTTTCTCAACGCGCTCGTCGGTGCGACGGTGTCGCCGATGGGGGTGCTCCCGACGACCGCGCACGTACACTGGCTCCGTTCGGGCGAGCCGGGCGCGCGCGTCGTGGACATGCACGGCGGCGCTGTCGCTGCGACGATCGATGAAGCGCCTCGCATCGTCGAGCGAAAGCGCGCGGCCGGTCAGACCATCGACTACGTCGAAGTCACACTGCCAATCGCTCGGCTGTCCAACGTCGACCTGATCGATACACCAGGCTTCAACGCGGGCGAGCCCGCGCACGAGGTCGCGGTGCGTCGAGCGTTCGACATCGCGGATGTCGCAATCTGGCTGTTCGATGCGCGTCAGGCCGGGAAACTGAGCGAGACCGGACCGCTTCGCGAGGCGCGTGACGCACGGCTGCCGGTGTTTGGCGTGTTGAACAAGATCGACCAGGTTCCCGACGGCGAACGGGGAAAAGTGTTGGATCTGCTGCGCTCGGGCTTTGCCGACCTCGCGCCCGTGGTTCAAGCCGTGTCCGCGCGCGATGCGTTGCAGTCGTCGCTCGCCCTCGCGTCGGCCGCAGTCGCCGACGACGTCCGCGCCGCGGCGCAGCGCAAACTTGCCGCAAGCGGTTGGCCCGAACTGCTCGCGACGATCGACGCACAATTGATCCTCCAGCGAGCTGCGTGGAAACGAGTGCGAATCGCGCGCCGCGCGCGGGACATCGTGGCGCGGGCGGAGCAGGCACTCGCGCGAGACGCCGCGACGCGAGCCACCGCGGCAGAGCGAGTCGACGCTCTCGGCGCGCGGCTGTCCGCGCTGCGCGATGGGCTGCGCGAGCAGGCAAGCGCGATCCGCCGCGAAGTGGGCGCCGTGCTGCGGGAGCAACTGCAGGGACTCTCGCGGGCTCCCGCCCGCGATCGAGCCGCCGACTCGCTCGCGCTTGCCAACGACGCCGCCGCCGAGGTCGCGCACCGAGCCCGCGCGCGCGCACTGGAGCGACTGCGTCCGGCGCTCCGTGAGATCGAGACGCTCGCGGTCGAAGCGGGCGTCGTCGCAGCGGACGCCGCGGCGCTGGTCACCGCGCCGGTCCAGGCCGTGCTCGACGTCGCGTGTGTCGAGGGGGTGCGGGACGCTTCGTCCGAGCGCACGGATGCTCCCAGCTTCGCGGCGTCCGATCCGCTCGCCGTCATTGAGGAACTGCTCGCGCGGCGGGATGCCGTCGTCGAATTGCTCGACCCACGGGTTGCCATTGCGCTCGCCGTGGCCCGGGGGGAGCTGGACGAGTACGAACACCGTGTCCCGGCGGTGCGCTCCGCCAGGGTTCCCGACAGTGCGTCGAGTTAAGGGGATGCAATCCTGACGCCAAGGGACTACACTGCCAACCGAACCGTCGGTCCGCTGCTTGCGTTCAGAACGCACCGGGCCGTCGGCCTGAGACGCACGGATGGAGTTCAAGCTCGTACACAAGCAGACGCAGTCGCTGGTGATGACTCCCCAGCTGCAGCAAGCCATCAAGCTGCTGCAACTGTCGCGCCTGGAGCTGATCGACCAGGTGCGCGAAGAAATGATGGAAAACCCGATCCTCGACGAGCAGCCCGAGGCTGCCGAGGCCGATCGGGTCGCTCACGAGAACATCACCGAGCCGCCGGTGATCGAAGACCGGGAGGCGTTCGAGGCCCGCGGCGAAAACCGTGCCCAGGGTCCGGACGAACAGCGTGCGGTCAGCGAATCGCGCCAGGAAGAGTACTGGGAGCGGTTTCTCGAGTCGTACGCGAACCAGGGACCGATGCCGTCGGGCGGTTCGCGCGGTTCGAGCGAAGAGATGCCGTCGCTCGAGCAGACCCTCTCCTCGCGGACGTCCCTGTCGGATCACATCGAGTGGCAGCTGCGACTGTCGAACTTCCGCCCGACCGAGATGCGCTTCGCGAATCTCGTGGTCAACAACCTGGACGACAGCGGCTACTTGAACCTGCGCGCGATCGCGCCTCCCAAGAACGTGGTCGACGCTGCGGTTGTTCCGGAGATCCGCGCGGAAGCGCACGCCGACGAACTCGTCGACGGCTCGGTGCACGACGATTTCGTCGAAGGGGTCGAGTCCGCGCAATCGCTCGACGAAGCGGGAGAACCGCCGCCTGCGAAGCTCGAGGGCATCGCATCCCGTGCCGTCACGATCGACGATCTCGCGCGCGAGGCGGGGCTGGACCCCGAGGACGCCGAGGAAGTTCTACGCTTGATCCAACTGATGGATCCCGTCGGTGTTGCGGCGCGCGACCTGCGAGAGTGCCTGATGGTTCAGGCCGAGGTCTGGGGCTACGACCGCGACGACATCGTCTGGCAAGTGCTCGACCGGCATCTTCCGAACGTCGAGAAGCGGAACTTTCCCGCGATCGCGCGCGACCTGAAGTGCGAATTGGAAGACGTCTACGAGGCCGCCAAGATCATCTCGACACTCGAGCCACGCCCAGGCCGGAACTTCGTGATGGAAGACCCGCCGTACATCACGCCGGACGTGTACGTCACCAAGGCCGGCGATGACTACGTGGTCACGACGAACGACGACGGGCTGCCGAAGCTCAAGATCAACGTCGAGCAGGCCCAAGCGCTGATGAAAGATCCGAAGGCGAAACAGTTCGTGCAAGAAAAACTGAATTCCGCACGCTGGTTCGTCCGGTCGCTCGATCAGCGGCAGAAGACCATCGTCAAGGTCACACAATGCATCGTCGAGAAGCAGCGCGACTTCTTCGAGCGGGGCATCGAGTACTTACGGCCGATGATTCTGCGAGACGTCGCCGAGTCCGTCGGGATGCACGAGAGCACGATCTCGCGCGTGACGACGAACAAGTACGTTCACACCCCGCGCGGCATCTTCGAACTGAAGTATTTCTTCAATAGTTCCATCAAGCGGATGGCGGACGAGAACATCGCGAGCGAGTCCGTCAAACAGGCAATCAAGAAAATCATCGGCGAGGAGGAGCCGAAGAATCCACTGTCGGACGAGCAAATCGTCCGGCGTCTCCAAGAGCAGAAGATCGTGATCGCTCGGCGAACGGTGGCGAAGTATCGCGAGATGCTCGGCATCCTCTCGAGCGCGAAAAGGAAGCAGTACTACTGAGTGCAGTCGGCGCTGCCGCGCGTTCGCTCGGCAGCATCGAAGGTCGACCCGCACCGCGGGTCTGGAGGATGGCCATGGGAATTGCGATTACGTTCCGTCACATGGAGTCGAGCGACGCCGTCAAAGGCTATGTCGGAGACAAGCTCGAACGAGTTCAGAAATATCTTCGCGCGCCGCTGGACGCCCACGTCACGCTCTTTCCGGAACGTCACCAGTTCATCGCCGAGATGCAGATTCATTCCAGTGGCAAGACGTACACTGCCCGCCACGGCAGCGACGACATGTACAAGTCGATCGACCTGGTCACCGACAAGCTCGAACAACAGATCGCGAAGGCGCACGATTCGGCCGCACGCAACAAGAAAGGTGGCCCCCGCGCCGCCGAAATCGCCGCACGCGAAAACGGATCCTCGCGCCGTTGATACCGAAACCGCTTTGACGCTGGACTTCCACACAACCCCTAGCGATAAGTGCCCGTTCGCGCATGCGCTTGACCGACCTCCTCGCGCTGGACCGCATCGCAACCGATCTCGCGGCGCCTGACAAGCGTGCAGCGCTCGAAGTGCTCGGTGGCCTATTGGCTCGCGGCGCCGAGGGTGTGTCCGCGGATGCGATCGCGAGGATCCTCCGCGATCGAGAGGCGCTCGCGAGCACTGGCGTCGGGGACGAGGTCGCAATTCCTCACGGCAAGGTCGCCGGCCTGAAGGGAATCGTCGCGGCCATGGCGATGTCCCGGACGGGCATCGCGTTCGATTCGATCGATCAGCGCCCCGTGCGGATCTTTGTCGCGATACTCGCCCCCGAGAAGTCGTCCAGCGATCATCTCCGTGCGCTCGCACGCTGTTCGAAGCTACTCCGTGACGGGCGAGTCCGGTCCCGTTTGATCTCCGCGACCTCGCCGGAGGAAGTCATGCAAATCGTCGCTGAAGAGTCGCCGGACTCCGCCTGATCGCGCGCACGACTGATTCGTGCTTCAATTGCTCCATCGGCATGAATGGGTCGCGGGCGGGACTCGTCTCTTCGCGAACGAGTGCTCGGCGCAAGCGAGGGCGAAACCATGTGGCGCAAGTCGAAACAGGTCTTGACGATCGTTCTGGCGGTGAGCGTCGGCTGCATCCACGGCGGCGTCGGAACCAATGTGACGAACGTGACGAACGTCGCGGCGGCTCCGTCGGGTGGAACGTCAGGATCGGCAGCCAGCGCAAATGTGAGCGCGTCGGTGTCGGTGACCCTGGCAAATCCGTCTGCGCCGCGCCTCGCGAATCTTGCCGACATTCCCGCGGCGGCCGGCGTGCGAGTCGACGCCAACGCGATCATCGCGGCGCTCGATGGACAGGGACAGTGGTCGTCCAACCCGCAATACGGAGACATCTGGATTCCGACCGGCGTGCGAACCGACTTCGTTCCGTATGGCACGGACGGGCAATGGCGGCCGACGGACGCCGGCTGGTACTGGCAAAGCAGTCTGCCGTGGGGCTGGCTCACGTTTCACTACGGCCGCTGGGTGACGGTCGGTGGCGTCTGGGCGTGGGTTCCTGGCCGAATGTTCGCGCCTGCGTGGGTGGCGTGGCGGCACGGCGGAGGATGGGCAGGTTGGGCGCCACTTCCGCCGATTGGTGCGACGCTCTCCGCGCCGTATGCGTATTGCCCGTGGGGGGCGCTCGCCGGCGACGGCCTTTGGGGCCGAACGCTGTATGGCGGCAGTGGAGCGTACTTGTACGGATCGACACGGCCCGTCCCGCCTGCGATGGGCGTCGGCGGTGCTGTGTACGCGTGGGGCCCGCCGGCGTCGCCGGGCACGGCCGCAGTCGCTGTTCCCGTCGACGATGCGTGGCGACATGAGACTCGCGTTGCAGTTCCGTCCAGCACGCCGGTGGCCGTCCCGTCGGGATCGCGTTTCGCCATTCCGTCCGGCACGCGCGTGGCGGTTCCGACCGGGGGCGTGCTCGCTCGCGCCGAGCCGGTTGCACCGTCGAGCGCTCCGACTGCGGGGATTCGACTGGCACCTACGCCCGCTGCCGCGCTGCCGTCGGCCCCAATTCCGCTCCCGACCCGCACCGGCGCGATCGATCCCGCGACCGGCGCCAACGTCATGACGGCTCGCGGATACTCCGTTCCCGATCGACTCATCGTGGAGTCCCCATCGTACGCGCCACGATTGCGGGAAACGATTTCGCTGGGGACGACGTCGCCCGACATTCCCGAGGTCGTGCGTCTCCCTCCGTCGCTCTATGGGCGCGGCGCCACGGGTTCATGGGGCGTCGGTGCGCCAGTCGTGTCGTTCGTGCCGTCGGCACCTTCCGCGCCGACTGCGCAATTTGTTCCAGTCGCGCCATCGCCCCCGGCGTGGAATTCGCCGCCGGTGGTGACGGGGGGCGTTTGGTATCCGTCGTACGCGCCTCCGGTCACTCGGTCTTGGACGCCGCCGAGCGCGATCCCGACGCCGTCGTACCCTTCGGGCGGCGGCGGCGGCTACCAGCCGACGTACGCGTTTCCCACCGGCGGGTACGCGAACGCACCGGCTGCGCCAACTCCTGCGTACGCTCCGCCCATGGCGCTCCCGACGCCGGCCGCTCCCGTCGCACGGCCACCCGTGGCGTGGGCGTCGCCTGTCGCGGGTGGGGTCCACTTCGGGCCGCGATAGCCCTTCGCTCGAACGCAACGCGTCAATTCGCGCCGTGCAATGACGCGCGGGACGCTTGTCAACCACTCCCGAACGCGCGATAGCATTCGGAGTCGGTCGGAATTTCGCTCGTGGTCCGTCAGGAGGCTTCGATGGTAGCGCGCAGTTGGTTGTTCTGCGTGGCGACGCTCGTCGTGGGCGTTTCCGCGTGCGGCGATGAAGTCGTGATTGGCGGGGACAGTGGCCGTCGCCGTGACGGCGGCACCAGCGGCGGCGACGGCGTTGGCGGCAACGACGTCCAGACGGGCCCGTGCACCGACATGGACAACGACGGAATTTCCGACGGGATCGAGTCGACCGCAGACGACGATCGCGACGGCATTGCGAACGACAGCGATCCCGACAGTGATGGCGACGGGTTCAACGACATCGACGAAGCCGTCGGGAACTATCCCGGCTTCAGCGCGATGCGAGCCACGCTGATGTGCGGCGTCGGTCCGGACGATTGCGACATGGACTCGATCGCAAACTATCGCGACACGGATTCCGACAACGACGGACTCACGGACGGCGAGGAGCTCACGGCTCACACGAATCCGTGCGCAGCCGACACCGACGGCGACGGGATCGACGACCTCACCGAGCGCGCGGCGATGAGCGACCCGACGAGCAATCGCTCGATGCCGCCGACCGGATCGCTGTACGTCGTGTTGCCGTACCACCCGCCCGGCGAAATGGCCGCGCACGTCCATCGTGAGTTCACTTTCTCGACGCGCATCCGAGCGGCGGACGTCTTCTTCGTTGTCGACACGACCGGCTCGATGGCCGGGACCATCGCCAACGTGCAGACCAATCTGATGTCGACGATCGTACCGGGCATCGTCGCTGCGCTGGGCCCCGGCGCAGACATTCGGTATGGACTCGCAGGCCACGGCGACTTTGCCGAGGGCGGTGGCAACTACACGGGCTGCGTCTCCATCTTCCAGCGACTCACGCGGGATGCCGCCGCGGTGCAGCGCGCGACGAGCATGCTGCGCGCGGACAACGGCGGGGACTATCCCGAAGCGCAGGTTCCCGCGATGTTTGCCGTTCTGAACGGACGTGCCGCGTCGACGTACGGTCCCGGCGGTGTGACCCGTATGGTCAACCCGATGACCGACTGTGGCGTCGTCGGCGCGGACGACCCGGTGCCGTACGGCTGGGGCTGCTTCTTGCCCGCGCGCGTACCGATCATCGTGCTGTTCTCGGACGCCGAGTGGCACAACCGTCCTGGCGGCGGACAGGACTATGGGAGCACGCCGACCGCGCCGATCTACACGGAATTGGCCGCGGAGATGACCCGTCGCGGCGCGTTCTACGTCGGGATCGAGATCGGCAGCATCGCAACGGACACGTATCGCAACTCGATCTCACTCGCCGGTGCTACGCGCACACTCGACGCGATGGGGCGTCCGCTCGCGTTCAACGCCATGGGCAACGTCGGAAGCGTTGCGGGTCTCGTCGTCAACGCCATCACGCAGATCGCCGGATCGAGCCGGCAAGACATCACGACGCGCACCGTTGCGGATCCCATGGAACGGCGCCTCTCGATGCCGCGCACGACGGCGGACTTCATCAAGGCCGTGACGCCCGCGCGCGGAATTCCCGAAATGCCGGCAGGATACACCCGCCGGGACATGACCACTTTCTATGACGTGCTCCCGAGCACGCAGGTAGTCTTCGACGTGGACTTCTATAACGACTTCCAGGAAGGCACGCGTGTCGCGCAGCTGTTCCGCGCGACGATTCGTGTGATCGGCCGGGCCGGTGCCGAAGTCGACCACCGCGACGTGTTCATCATCGTGCCCGCGACGGGCGGCGGTGCGCCGGGATGATGCCCCGTCCGGTCGCACGGATTTTGCTGTCGGTATCCGTCGTCCTTGCCGCTTGCTCGTCGGAAGGCGGACCGGGCGACGTTCTGCGCCGCGACGGCGTGTCCCAGGGCGACGCAGGCGACGATGGGTTTTCCAACCCGGAAGCCGGTCCGTGCACCGACGAGGACAACGACGGCATCTCGGATCTGCTCGACGGAACCCAGGATCCCGATCGCGACGGGCGCCCGAACCTGAGCGACGACGACTCCGACGGCGACGGCTTTCCTGACTCCGTCGAAGCGAATCGGAGCTATCCGGGATTCGAAGTCGACACGATCCCGGGCTTCGTCTGCGGACGCACGCCGGACAACTGTGACAGCGACTCGCTGCCGAACTTTCGCGACATGGATTCCGACAATGACGGGCTGACCGACAGCGAAGAGCGCGACGCGCACACCAATCCCTGCAGCGAAGACACGGACCACGACATGGTCCCGGATCTCACCGAGCGCATCGCGATGAGCGATCCGACCGACCCGATGAGTCGACCGCCGGAGGGATCGCTATACGTCACGTTGCCCTACAGCACGCCGGAAGCCCCGCAGCCGCACGTGTTTCGCGAGTTCGAGTTCCAGACACGCATTCGCGCGGCGGACGTGTTCTTTCTCGTCGATTCGACGGGCAGCATGCAGGGGACGATCGACACGCTCCGCAACACGCTCACGACCCGGATCATTCCGGGAATCGCTTCGGCACTCATGGGAGGCGATGCGCGATACGGTGTGGGCGACTTCCGAGATATCCCGGACGGCGTGTCCGGCGCCACGACGGACTGGATCGTTCGCGTGCGACAGCGTCTCGATCCGATGGCCGATCGCTCGCTCACGGCGGTTCGCGCGATGATGGCTGCCTCCGGTGGCGACTGGCCAGAGTCACAAGTCGAGGCGATTTATCAGTCCCTCGAGGGCACGGGAATTGCGTCACACGAGACCGACCGGACACCTGCGCTGGCGACCGGCGGTATGGGCTGGGCGGGCGTCGTGGATCCCGTCCGTGATTGCGGCGCAGCCCCCGGCGACCGCGTGTTCGGTTGGGGCTGTTTCACCGAAGGCCGCGTGCCGATCCTCGTGCTGTTCTCCGACGCCGACTGGCACAACGGTCCGGGCAGCACGTATCCGTACACGACGGCGCGCGGACTCCACAGCTACAACAACCTACGCGATGCGATGCTTCGTCGCGGCGCGTACTTCATTGGCATCGACGTCGGCCGTACGATGGACACGTTCGCGCCGGCACAGCGCCTCGCGCGCGACACGAACACCGTCGATGGCATGGGCAACCCGATTGTGTTCAACAACCCCGGCGGCGGCGCGTCGATTGCGGACAACGTCGTGATGGCCGTGACGACCCTCGCGAACCAAACGCGACAGAACATCACCACGCGTACCGACCCGGACGCAACGGAGTCCCGCATCGTGATGGGCCACTCGACCGCGGACTTCGTCAAGGCCGTCGTGCCCGAGCGCGGAATTCCCGACATGCCGGCCGGCTATGACCGGCGCGACATGACCACGTTCTACAGCGTGCTTCCGTCCACCCGCGTGGTGTTCCGCGTGGACTTTTGGAACGACTTCCAACCCGGCGGCATGGTCGCGCAGTTGTATCGCGCAACGATCGTCGTTCTCGGCCGCGCGGGATCCGAAGTGGACCGAAGGCCGGTGTACATCATCGTTCCCGCCATCGGCGCGGGTGCTCCGCCGGGCTGATCGTCGCGTCGGGTTCTACGCGCGAACGCAATTGCGGCCGGCGTGTTTCGCTTCGTACAGATGCTCGTCGGCGCGGCGGATCAACTCGACGGCGTCGGCGTCCTCGTCGGGCTTGGTCGTCACGCCGATCGAGATCGTGATCGGAATGTGCGTTCCGTCGAATTCGAATCGGTGTTCCTCGACCAGGCGTCGAATCTTTTCCGCTGCGACGATGCCGCCCTGCAGGTCGACCTCGGGCAAGATCACTGCGAACTCCTCGCCGCCGAGGCGTCCGGCGATGTCGTCCCGTCGAAGGTTGACGCGCAAGAGCGAGCCGAGCTGTCGCAGGATTGCGTCGCCCGCGAGGTGGCCGAACGTGTCGTTGACCTGCTTGAAGCGATCGATGTCGATGAGCGCCAGGCTCACCGGACGCAGATGTCGATTCGCGCGGCCGATCTCGCGGGACAACGTTTCCTCGAACGTCCTGCGGTTGATCAGCTGCGTGAGACCGTCCGTGGTCATCAACCGGTAGATCTCTTCGTGGTACGCGGACTCGATGTGGCCGCTCGAGAGAAACTTCAGGATCGACCGGCCGATCTGGATCTGGTCGCCGTGGCGCAGGCCGGCGGACTTGACTTGCGCATCGTTCACGTACGTGCCGTTGGTGCTGCCGAGGTCGGACACCTGGTAGTTCCCCGTCGTGTCCGCGGGCTCGATCCGCGCGTGCTGTCGGGAGACGCTCTCTTCGTCCAGCGGCAGATCGCAGCGGGAGGAACGACCCACGACCACCGCGGCGCCGCCGAGCGGGATCTTCCGGCCGATCTCCTGGCCGTAGATGATCACCAGGCACGCCTCGCCCGGCGCGCTCTTCTCCGCGAGATCCGGATTGATCCGCGTGACCACCGTCCGGTGCGGATTCGTCGTGTCCTGATCTCGCGGCACGGGGGCCATCGTATCGTTCCTGCGCCCGCCGTGGAAGTGAGCCGATCGCTCCGGCGTTGCTTCTCCCGCACGGGGCCGAAAAGTTGACGCGCCGCGAGTGAAACGCTACCGCCACAGAGGTTCGATGAATCGCCGACGAATCTACGTCGCCCTCGCGCTTTGCGCCCTGAGCACGCCGCCGAGCGTGTTGCTCGTGCGCCGTGCCGCCGATGCGCAGCGTCGCCGGCCCGGGGCTGCCGCCGCGGCCGGTCGCGCCAACCCTGCCGCGCGATCACCGGCGGCATCGGCACGACTTCCCACTGTGCTCCGAGGTGCGCAGGCCACGGCGTCGGCCGCGCCCGCGCTCCGCGCGGCGGTCGACGGTCTCGATCCATCGCGAGCCCGACGGGACGGCGGACGCTACGTCGTCGATCTGCCGGCCGGTCGCCATGCGACGCTCACGCTCGAGCCGAATTGGCAGCGTCAGATCTCGCTCATCGTGGAGCGACACCAGATTCCGCGCTCGTCGATCGTGATCTTGGATTCCGACACGGGCCGCGTTCGCGTGTACGTCTCGCGAGGCGAACCCGGCGCCCCGGATCTCGCGCGCGACCCGACGCCCCCCGCGGCTTCGGTGTTCAAGATCGTCACGTCGAGTGCGCTGCTCACGCGAGGCGTCGATGAAAACACGACGACCTGCTTTTCCGGCGGCTTCCACGCCCTCGTCGCGCGCGACTTGCAAGCGGATCCGCGCCGCGATCGTGACTGCATTTCGCTCGCCGACGCGTTCGGCCGGTCCGCGAATAGTGTGTTCGGGCGTCGCGCGGTCGAACACCTGCAGCCGGCCGACTTGCTCCAGACCGCGCACGCGTGGGGTTTCGGCGAGGCCGTGCCGTTCGACGCGACGATGGTTGCCGACTCCGTCGACGCACCGGACGTGCCCCTGGAATTCGCGCGCGCCGCGGCGGGGTTCTTTCACTCACAATTGTCGCCGGTTCACGCCGCGGTCATGGCGCAGGCGATCGTCCGCGGCGGCGAGATGCAGCGACCTTTCATCGTGGAATCGCTGACCGACGCGCGCGGTGTCGTCGTCGCGGCCGGCGCGCCACAGCTGTGGCGTCGCGCGGTTCCGCCGGAGGTCGCCGCCGCGCTCGCACGCATGATGGTGCACAGCGTCGCGCAGGGCGGCACGGCCTATCACGCGTTCCACGATCCGCAGGGCAACGCGTACCTGCCGGGCGTCGACGTTTCGGGCAAGACCGGGACGCTGAACGCGATCAATCCGTTTCGCGCGTACACGTGGTTCGTGGGCAATGCGTCCGGGAACGGACAACGCGTTTCGTTCGCGGTGATGGTCGCGAACGGGCCGGTGTGGCACATCAAGGCCGCGGCGCTCGCGCGGCAGGCGTTGCAAGTCGTGTTTCGCGGGCGCGCGACGGATTAGTGCCCTCCCACGCGACACGCAGCCTTGGTATCGTCGTTGCGATGCGTCGCGCGCTCGCGTTCCTGCTGACCCTCGTGATCGGTGGGCCGGGCCACGCGCAAGACGCTGGCGCGACGCGGACTGTCGACCGCATCCGCGTGAGCGCGACGCCACGTGCGGCCGCCGTCGCCCCCGCGGGAGACACGAACTGCAGCCTCGACAGCGAGTGCGCGGTCGCGATGGCGCCGTCGGCGTCCGAGCGCGGCGGGGGTCCGTGCTGCGCATCCTGCGACGTGTATGAAGCGCGGTCGAGACGTGCAAGCGCGGCTGCGGCATGCGATGCGTCGAACCGTGGCGTCTGCCATGTGCACTGCCCCGCGACGAGTCCCGCCGCACCGAGCGCCGCGTGTGTGCGCGGTCGTTGCGTGCTCACTTACCCGCGCCTCGACGATCGATGCACGCAAGACCAGGACTGCGTGACCGTCCCCGCGCTCGACACGTCGGCCGCGCCAGGAGCGTGTCGCGTGGCGTGTGGTCGCGTCGTGCCCGTAAACCGTGGCGATGCCCAGTGGGTGCAAGGCCTCTGGCGCAATGCGAGTGTCGGCGGAACGTGCCCGGCCGACTGCTTCACGGAATTGCAGCCGCCGGCGCGGTGCCAGGCCGGACGATGCGTCGGCCCGCCGGTCGTCGGAGTCCGAATCGCGAGCGTGAACTTCCGATCGCCGTGGACGAATGGATCGCTCTCGCCGAGCGCGATCCTCGCGATTGCACAACGCAGCGCGCCCGCGCTTCGGCAGTGCAGCGAACCGCCGCGGACGATGGCGGTGCCGGGCAGTTGGAGCTTCGGACTCGAATTCGAACAAGCACCGCGTGGCGAGCTGACCCAAGCCAGTGCGGTCGGAATGGTCGCGAGCTTCCCGCACCTTGCAGTCTGCGTAGAAAACGTACTTCGCACGTGGCCGTTCCCCGCACCCGACGCGAGCGCTGCGACACGCATCCAGCTGTTGATGGACCTCACCTTCGAGACCACGCCATGACGCGCACGCGTGGGGTGTTCGCGGGCTGTCTCTTCGCGCTGCTCGCGTGCAGACGCAGCGGCTCCGCTGGACTCGAAGAACGATTCGTCTCGCCACCGCCGACAGCACCCGTGAGACCGCACCGAAGCGAGGCCGGCGATGCCCACCCCGCGGCGAACGCGGAGTACGACGAACCGTCCCACGAACCATCCATGGCAGCCCGCCCTCCCGAAGCCACCGCGTGCGCGACGTCCGCGGACTGCGTGGTCGCACAGCTGTACGACGACGGCCCGGGAGGATCGTGCTGCCCGTTGTGCGAGCGCTTCGCGGCGCTGAATCGGAGCGGGTCGGCGCATTACCCGGCGTGTACGTCGAGGGGATGTGCGATCAGCTGCGCGTCGAGCCGTAGTGCCAACGCCGTCGCCGTGTGCGTCGCCCGGCGGTGCTACCTCGACTATCCTCCGCTCGCGAATACGTGCCGCCATGACTCGGACTGCGAGAGCCTACCGAGGCTGGCACAAACGGTGACCGCGCAAGGCTGCCGGCTGGCGTGCGGCGAGCACGTCGCCGTCAACCGCTTCGACGCGGGCCGGACACACTACCTTTGGCGCAACACCAGCGCGACCGGTACGTGTGCCGCGGGATGCGCGCTGCCGTTGGCCGGCGCGCGTTGTGTGAGCGGTCACTGTGCCGTGCTCGATGCTTCGCCGCTCCGTGTGAGTGCACTGCGTCCGAGCGAGATCACCGTCGACGGGCCGATCCCCGTGGCCTCCGTGCAGACCGAAGTGCGCGCGCGATGGGCGGAACTCGAACGATGCCAGGAGCCGCCGCGACGGATGAACGCCGCAGTGCCAACGAGCCTGCAGATCGATCTCGGCGTGGGGCCCGACGGTTCGGTCGTCCGCGCGTTGACCGGGGAGTTCGGCGAACGGTTTCCGTCGCTCGCGCTGTGTTTCGAAACGAGCGCTCGCGGGTGGCGCTTTCCCGCGCCCGCCGATGGACGACGCGCACGCGTGCGGTTCATCGTCTCTGTAGAATTTGGTCCGTAACGACGCGGCGTACGGTGCACTCGGGCGCCGCCCGCGGTACCGTCGCGCGCGCTCCCAGTGTCGATCCCCTCGCTGCTCCCGGTGTTTCCGCTGCCCGGCGTCGTGCTGTTCCCGGCGCAGCAACTTCCGCTGCACATCTTCGAGCCGCGCTACCGTCAAATGGTCCGCGACGTTCTGGACGCCGACCGACACCTGGTCATTGCGAACATGACCGGCGAGCCGCAGAGCGACGCACCGTCGTTCTCACACCACGCGACCGTCGGCCGTGTGACGGCGCACCAACGCATGCCCGACGGCCGTTTCAACATCCTCGTCGAGGGCGTCGTGCGCGCGACGCTGCGCGAGTGCCCATCCGAGCGGCTCTACCGGCGCGTCACGGTCACTCCGATCGAGGAACCCAGCGGCGACGATGCGCGTTGCCCGGATCGCGAGCGCGTCGGAATGATTTCGCTCGCCGGGATGCTGATGCAACTCGCGCGTCGGGAGACGCCGGAACTATCGTTGCAGCTCGCACCGGATCTCGACACGGGCGCGCTGGCATTTCGCATCGCCGATCGGCTTGTCACGGACGGGGCGGAACGGCAGCGGATCCTCGAGGCGAAGAGCGTTGCGGAGCGCGTGACGCGCGTGACCGAGTCACTCGCGGCGGCGCTGGCAGTGGCACGGGGAGGGACGGGCGCGGTGAGGGAGTGAGCACGGACGGCCTGTTCGCCGCTTCGCAGCGTCGCCGCCTCGGGCGTCGGTCTCAGCTGTGCGCGGCGTCGTCGCGTCGCACGACGAACGTCGGAAGTCGCTCGCGCGCTTCGAATTGCTCACGGTACCGTCCGGCTTCACTCAGCGAGTGAAAGGGGCCGATCCGAACGCGGTGCCAGATGCCGTTCAGACCCGACGGACCTGTCGTGACGAACGCGCGGTGGCCGCGATCGCGGAGTCGCTGCGCGAACGACTGCGCACCGGCGAGCGCACGAAACGAACTCACCTGGAGCGTGAACGTGCCGTCGCTTCCCGCTGGGGCGGGCGAGCTCGGCGCGGCCGCCGCGGGTGCGATGCGAATCGACGGGGGGGTTGCGACGCGTGCGGCGCTCGGCACCGAGTCGCGCACGCGGCCGTTGGTCTCCACGAGGGCCGCGGCCGGGACGGTTGCGGCGCTCGGATCGGCCGCGGTGTCGGTCAGTCCGTGCGCGGCCGTCCCACCGTTGACGGCGGGCTCCGCACCCTGCGCCGCAGCGGGGGGGTCGACGAGGCGGTCGGTGTAATTTGTAGAATCGCGTTGCGCGGTTTGCGCCGCGGGTTGGCCCGCGAGGGCATCGAGTCGCGCGAGCGGATCTTCGCGACGTCCGGGGCGCGCGCTGTCTCCGTCGCGGCCGATCATCACGCCCACGGCGAACAAGACACACGCCGTCGCGAGTCCGCCGAGAGCGATCAGCGCAATTTTCGACGACTCGCTTGATTCGTCCCGCTCGCGGATTTGATCCAAGTCTCGCATCGCGCCCATCGCCTCCATCACGCAACCTCCTTCAGGGGCCGCACGTGCGGATCGGTCGCTCGATCGGACGACTCGATTCGGATCCAACGTGCGGTCATGTAGGTGCAATACCTTCCATGTGCGCGGCGGTCAAAAAACTGACACGAATACGCTCGGGAGCGCGGGCGAGCGGGCGGCAGTGGGCGTCTCGAGCGCTACGGCACGATGAGGGCAGGTTCGCGCAAAAGGCTCTGCGTCCAGGTTCCGTCGCCGTTCGCGACGAACTGATAGACCGTGATCGAATCGCCGTGGCGCGAGATCAAAACTGGCGTCGGTCGATCGGGTCGTTCGGGCACGGGTCCCAGGCGAATCACGTAGAGGCCCACGCTGCTCGCGCGGCCCAGTGCGACGTCATCGGACGTCGCGGCAAACGCGGTGGCCGTGTACCTCGGGCCGCGAGAGGCCTGGCTGACGTTCTCGACGACGATCATCGCTCCAGGCTGCCCCGTCCCGGTCACCGTCACGATGACCCCGCCGTCGGGGCACTCGTTGAGCGAACACTCGCTGGTAGCGCTGAACTGCGCTCCGGGCGGCGGAATGGGCAACGAACGGACGAGACAGCTCGACGCCGCCACGCAGAACGCCAGCGGAGCCAGAAGCCTCGCAGTGAGCTTCCGCACGACCATTGAACCTGGACTGAGCATACCACGTGCCATCGGAGCCGGGCCAACGGGGCGACGTGTTCCGATGGACTTTTGCGACGGGAGCGGTTCGCGATTGCCAATTCGCAGAGTGGACGGTGCCAACGAGGTTGGCGGACGGTCGGCCGAGCGGCGGAAGCGTCCCCGCACAGTTTTCGGGTCTTTGGCCATGTCTCTCACGTCGTTCCGAGAGGCAACGCTCCCCGCCGCGACCGTGGTAGGAACGCCTCGCGACGATGAGCAACGAGCCCAACGAGCCCCCCCCGCCGCCAAGCGATCCCCCCGCGCCATCGACACCGCCGCAGCCTGTTGCTGCGCTGACGGTCCCGGTGGCCTTCGAGGACGAGATGCAGCGCTCGTACCTCGAGTACGCGATGAGCGTGATCATCGGTCGCGCGATTCCCGACGCGCGCGACGGCTTGAAGCCTGTGCACCGGCGGATTCTGTTCGCGATGCACGAGATGAAACTCGCGCCGACGTCGTCGTACCGCAAGTGCGCGAAGGTCGTCGGCGAGGTGCTCGGCAAGTTCCACCCGCACGGCGATTCGTCGGTGTACGACGCGCTCGTTCGGATGGCGCAGGACTTCTCGATGCGCATGCCGCTCGTCGATGGTCAGGGCAACTTCGGATCGGTCGAAGGCGACCCGCCCGCTGCGTATCGATACACCGAGGCGCGGCTCACTCGATTCGCAGAAGAGCTGCTTCGCGACATCGAGAAAGACACCGTCACCTTCGTCCCGAACTACGACGACAAGGAAGTCGAACCCGAAGTTCTGCCGAATCGCGTTCCGAACCTGCTGGTCAATGGCTCGTCCGGAATCGCCGTCGGCATGGCGACGAACATTCCGCCGCACAACCTCGGTGAGATGGTCGACGCGACGCTGCACCTGATCGACCATCCCGAGGCGACGTCGCTCGAGCTGATGCGCTTCGTGCGCGGCCCGGATTTCCCGACCGGCGCGATGATTCTCGGCACCGAGGGAATTCGCCAAGCATACTTGACGGGCCGCGGAACGATCACGATGCGCGCGCGCGCGACGATCGAGCCGATGGGCAAGACGGATCGCGAGCGCATCGTGGTCACGGAGATTCCGTACCAGGTGAACAGCGCGCGGCTGATGGAGAAGATCGCCGAACTCGTCAAGGACAAGAAGATCGAAGGCATCAGCGACATTCGCAACGAGTCGTCGCGCGAGGGGATGCGCATCGTCGTGGAGCTGCGTCGCGATGCGGTGGGCGACGTCGTGCTCAACAATCTCTACAAGCTCACGCCCATGCAGGAGAACTTCGGCTACATCGCGCTCGCGATCGTCGGAGGCGAGCCGAAGGTTCTCGAGCTGCGCACGGCGCTGCAGGTGTTCGTCGAGCACCGCCGCGAGGTCGTCACGCGCCGTTCGCGGTTCGAGCTGCGGGCCGCGGAAAACCAGCGCGAGATCGTGCTCGGGCTCGGGATGGCCACGACCGAGATCGATCTGGTCATCAAGACCATTCGCGAGTCGTCCGACCCCGAAACGGCCCGCATCGCGCTGATGAAACTCCCGCTGCGGGGGCTCGAGGAATTCGTTCGTCGTGCGGGTCGGCCCGAAGAAGAAATTGCGATCGCCGCGCGCACGATGGACTTCCGGCTGAGCGAGCGCCAGGCCAAGGCGATTCTCGACATGCGCCTCGCGCGATTGACCGGGCTCGAGCGCGAGAAGCTCGCCGGCGAATACGGCGAGTTGTCCGACACGATCGCGCGGCTTCAGGCCGTGCTCGCGACCGAAGCGCTGTTGCTCGACGTGATCCGCGGCGAATTGAACGAGGTTCGCGCGAAGTACAGCGAGGGTCGGCGCACGGAGATCATTCCCGACGACGGCGAGATCTCCATCGAAGACCTCATTGCGAAGCATGACGTCGTGGTGACGTGCTCGCACGCGGGATACATCAAGCGCAGCGCGCTCGCGGACTATCGATCGCAGAATCGCAGCGGCCGCGGACGGATCGGGATGGAAGTGCGCGACGAGGACTGGGTGCACCAGATCTTCGTCGCCAGTTCGCACGACCACCTGCTCGTACTGTCCGATCGAGGAAAAGGCTATCTCAAGAAAGTCTACGAGATCCCCGAGGCTGGCCGTGCGTCGCGCGGGAAAGCCATCGTGAACTTCGTCGGAATGGAACCCGGCGAGAAGGTCGCATCGGTCGTTCCGGTGAAGGAATTCGCGGAGACGCTGGATCTGGTCACGTGCACGCGGCGCGGGTTCATCAAGCGCACGCAGCTCAACGCGTACGGAAACATTCGCCAGAGCGGAATCATCGCCGTTGCACTCGAGGACGACGATGCGTTGCTGGCGGCGTTGGTGGCCGATCCGAGTCACGACGTTCTCGTCGGAACGCGCACCGGCATGAGCATTCGTTTCCCGCTGGACGAAGTGCGCCGTGTCGGGCGCGACTCGCGCGGCGTGAAAGCCATCGAGCTTCGCGAGGGCGACGCCGTCGTCCAGGCGAGTGTCGTCGACGATCCCGAGCACCAGCAGGTTCTGGCGATCTGCGCCAATGGGTATGGCAAGCGCTCGCCAATCAGCGAGCATCGCGTGCAGGGCCGCGGCGGAATCGGGATCATCGCGATCGATGCGAGCGATCGCAACGGCGACGTCGTGGATCTGACGCTCGTACGCGATGGCGACCAGGTGATGGTCGTGACCAACCGCGGTCAGATTCTCCGCACGTTCGTCGACCAGATTCGACTCGCCGGACGCAACACCCAGGGCGTGCGGATCATCGAGACGCGCGACGGAGAGGCAGTGGTCGCAGTCGAGCGCGTGCAGAGCGTGGCCGGCGAAGATCCTGCGGCCGATGGTGACCCGTCCGCGTCGATTCCGCCCCCGGTGGAAGGCGCATGACACTCGCGCGCGGTCCGTTCCGTGCGGACGCCGCATCGGGAAATCGGGTAGTCTCGGACAACGCGCCACATGGCCGGTAAAGCCGTCGGAATGGATCTTGGGACGACGAATTCCGTCGTCGCGGTGGCACAGGGCGGACGGGCTCGTGTGTTGCCCGCGCCCGATGGCACCGTGCTCATCCCGTCGGTCGTCTCGTTCCACCCGAATGGACAGACGATCGTCGGCACTCCCGCGCGCGCGCGCCGCGCGATCGATCCGGCAAACACGGTGTTCTCCGTCAAGCGCCTGCTCGGGCGTCCGTTTGCGAGCGAAGAAGTGCGCCGCGCTTCGGAGCGATTTGCGTTCGAACTGCGCGAGGGGCCCGATCAGGCCATTCTGGTTCACTCGCGTGCGGGCGACTTGTCGTTGCCGGAGATCTCGGCGTTCGTCCTTCGTGAAGTGCGCCGCATCGGGGAGCAGGCGCTCGCGGAGAAGATCGATCGCGCGATCGTGACCGTGCCCGCGAACTTCAACGAACTGCAGCGCAGCGCGACGAAGGCTGCGGGACAGATTGCCGACATCGACGTCATTCGAATTCTGAACGAGCCGACGGCCGCGGCGCTGGCGTACGGGTACGGCCGCGGCACGCGCGAGCGAATCGCGATCTACGACTTCGGTGGCGGAACGTTCGACGTCACGCTGCTCGAGTTGTCCGGAAACGTCTTCGAAGTTCTCGCGACGGCGGGCGACACGTTTCTCGGCGGCGACGACCTCGACATGCTGATCGCCGACAACCTCGCGGACGGGTTGATGCAGAGCCTGAAGATCGACGCCCGCCAGGATCGTCGAGCGTACGAAATGCTCCGTGCGGCAGCGGAGCAAGCGAAGATCGAGTTGTCCACGGCGGACGTGTCCACGATCAAGATTCCCGAGATCGGTTATGGCCCCTCGGGCCGCGCGTTGGAGTTCCGTGCCCGGATCACGCGACAAGAACTCGAGCGAGTCGCGGAGCCGTTGATCTCTCGAACGTTGTCCGTGTGCGCCGAAGCGCTGCGGCTCGCGGGACTGCGCGCGCCCGATTTTGGCAGTGCGATTCTCGTCGGCGGTTCATCGCGAATGCCCTCCGTCCGAGCACGCGTCGCGCAGTTCTTCGGCAAGGATCCGCTCATGTCGCTGCCGCCCGAGCACGTCGTCGCGATGGGCGCATCGATCCTCGCCGAGGCCCTGACGGGTGGACGCAAGAAAGCCCAGACTACCCTCGGACCCGGGACGACGGGTCCCGCGCCGTTTCCGCAGACGCCGAGTGCGCGTCCGCCGTCGGATGCCCGTCCGGCGAGTCGGACCTCGACCATCCCCGACTCGGGCGCACCGGCCATCCGCCCGCGCGGCAATACGCTGCCGGGTGCGACACGCAGTCCGATGTACGAACCGCCGACCCAGCCGAGTGCTGTGCCCGCCGGCGGCGTTCGCCCGAGTCAGCTCACCTGGGGCAGTCCGAGTGGGCCGAGTTCGAGCACCGCGAGCGGCGACGAGCCGACGGGTCTCGTCGAGCGACCCGGCGGTGTGCCGGGCCAGGACATTACGCATCCGCGCTACGATCCGTCGCGCGCGACGCAGGACATCACCAAGCCTCGGCAGTTGTCGTCGCTTACCGAAGACGCCGGAGACGAAGAAATCGTCACGCGCGTTCATCCGCGCGGCGTCGTGCCCCCCGTGGCGCCCGAGAAAGCCACGTGGTCGGACGGTGGTGGTGTGACGGGTGCGACGACGCTTCCGCACTTGGGCGGCGCCGCGGCCGCTGCGGTGCAAGCTGTCGGTGCAGGCGTGCAGTCCACCGCGTCGCTCGATCGTCAGGTGACCGATCGCGAACTGCCGGTGTACGGCACGGTGCCGACG
>ORMF011192285.1_pt1 | contig 93446 bp, 83 predicted proteins | sample 1779871 | NCBI WGS metagenome assembly ORMF01 (sample SAMEA104232316, study PRJEB22302) | groundwater metagenome | biome: forest; feature: aquifer; material: groundwater | place: USA | collected 2011-08-07 | depth 5.4 m | reverse complement strand
CTCCAACCTCGCCAACGGTTCCCTGCTCGACATTGCCAGACGCTATCCGCACGAGGAGCTCCTGCCAATCCAGATCACGCCCTGACGGTTGCGGCGCTGGAATTCCAGCGCATTCCGAATTGGCGCCGGTTCCCTGCTAACTCCTTCGAGTGCCCGACAGGCCTGCTTTGTACGGCTGCCCGTCCGGCCTCGTGTCGTCTTCCACGCGCCCGCGCTGGCAGCCTGCCTTGGTATTGAACGGCCTCGGTATTTGCCCGTCAAGACGGCGTGGAGTTTCTCGCCATGCCACACAAGACGGCAGAGAACGCGCGCGGCCCCGTTCTCTCCATCGTGCTCAACCCGCGGTTTGGGGGTGCGGTCGTTCTCGACGGATTCGGGATCGCGCCCGTTGCCATGACCAAAGTCGAGGCGAAGGTTCCCACGCGTCCGACCAGCTTCAACGCCTGGAATTTTCGTCGAGGTCGTACCGCCACGAAACGAGCTGCCTCGGCCGCCCGTCGGGTCCAGAACCTGATCGCTCGACATCGACCGGCCCGCGTCGTCACAGGTCTTTCGTCGAGGAGCAGCGCCGACCTGACGTCCATGCAGAGTGCGGTGGTCGAGATCATCCGGGGCGCGGCTGTTCCGTTCAGCATCCGGCCCGCGGTGGACGGCGCCGCGATCCTTGGCCTTCGCCGTCCGCCAACGCGACGAGCACTCGCCGAGTGTCTCGTACTGAACTTCTTCCCGGAGCTGCGCGGCATGCTCGACGGCGCACCGAGAAAATCGCCCATCGCCGGGAAGCTCGATGGCCGCAGGGCCGACATCGAGTTCGCCCGCTACTACCGCGCCGCCTGGCAGGCCGCAGCCCTCGGTCTGCTCGACCTCGCCGAGCATGAGCCGCGTTCTGCCGCCGCATTGATCCAGGGCGGAGCCGTACCTCTGCCGTCCCTTTCGAAACTCATCGCCGACAGTGACCGGCGTCTCCACCCCGATCCATGACATATCCCATCACGATCGCGTTCCGACGCGATCATCTCGCTCGCGCCGTGCGCGCGCTTCCTGCGGAGGAGTTGCGCGTCTTTTTCGCGATCTCGACGCTCGCGACCGATACCGGGCGCGCGTGGTTCCACGCAACCCGGGTTGCGGAGGATCTCCATCTCGACGTCGCGCAGGTGCTCCAGGCGCTCCGGAAGATCGCTGAGGCCGACCTCCTCGAACGGCTTCCGCCCTCGTCGGACACGATCGAGGCCATCGAACTCGGGCCCGTGTTCATTCGTGCGAACGCGCCACCGACGAACCTGCCGGTCGAGCCGGTATGAGTGATTCCCGGTTCGAGTTCGAGATCACCATCCGTTCGGGCGAATCCGTCCGTCGCGTGCCTGTCGCGTCGCTCGCGGCAGTCTTTCGCGTGCCAGTGGCTGACGCCCGCACGGCGCTCGCGATCCTCGCGTACGGACCGAATGTACCTGTGGACAACGTCGATGCGTCCAAGAAATCTGATGTCCGAGATCCTGCCTGTGACCCATCTGACGGTGATTCACCGCGTGATACCCTCGAAGCGCACGAAGGCAACGATCGTTCCGAAACGTTTAGAGAAAATATTTCTTCCGAACGTTACGTTCCGAACGAACGATCGATCGACGCGCGCACCCGCGCGCGCGAACTCGCCATCCAGCTCGACGACGTCGCGAACGTCGCCGCCATCGAACAACTCGTCCGAATGCACGCCCGCGACACGATCGACGAAGCGCTCGGGCGGACGCTCGCGATCCCGTCCGAGCGAATCCGCAAGAGCCGCGGCGCAGCGTTCACGGCCATCGTCCGCATCCTGGCCGAAGAGAAGCGCATCGCACGAGACCAATCCCCCGAATCCCATGCTCGAACCCAAACCTCCACGACGTGATCCCCGCGTGCTCGCACTCGTTCCGACGCCCACCGGCGTCTCGTACGTCGCGATCGATGCGTGGGAGATCACAGGGCTCGGAGTTCTGGAACACGCCGACCCGAAGTCGTTCGCGACGACGCTGCGACGCATCGTGATCCAGACCCGCCCGTCCGCGATCGTGTGCGCGACTCCCGTACGACCCGAACGATGGCGCGCGGCGCTGAAAATCATCGCGACCGTCGCCGCGAACTCGGGCCTGCCGATCGTCACCCTCGCCGGCGCGGTCATGCGCGACCTGCTCGACGAGGTTCCGAGCAAGGAGAAGCTCCCGGACCAATACCCCGAGCTGCGGGGGATCGACGCCGCCGATCACCTCGACGCCGTTCGCCTCGCACTCGGATCACTCACTCACCTGTCCCTTCCCCCTCGCACCTATGCAGGACTCTCCTCTCGCGCCACGTCCGGCGTGGCTTGCCGGCGCTCTGAACGCGATCGGCCGTCACCGCTTCCTGACCGCGCGACAGCTCGCGGCCGTGGTCGACGTCGTGGCCAGCGACGTCGCGGCGGTACTCGACGCGCTGGTCGTCGAACGAATTCTGGTCCGGCTCCATCCGACCCGGATGCTCGACGGACCCGAACCTGACGCAGCCTTCGCGCTCACAAGGCGAGGTGCCGCTCTTGTCGCGAGTGCGACCGGTGCGCGACCCGCGGTCGCGAACACGAAGAGATCCATGTACATGCTCGCGCACGAACTCGCCGTGAACGATCTGGCGATCGTGTTCGAAGTGCTTCACGCGAAACGTCGGTTGCGATTGCTTCGGTGGGAGACGACGCGGGAGAAGATCGCGTGTCACGCGCACGTACGCGACCGCGGGAGTCTCCGAAGGGTTCCGCTCGTGGCCGATGCGCTGGCCGTACTGGACGTCGGCGGTCGCACGAGCACGCTGCTGGTCGAGGTAGACAGAAACACGCTCGGCATCCCGAGGATGCGAACCAAGTACGCCGGATACCATGCGTGGTGGCGCGAGGACGGTCCGCTGCAAAGGTTCGGCACGAAGAGTCTTCGGGTGCTCACGCTCGCGCCGACGCCAGGCCGAGTCGAACGCTTGCGGGCGTGCGCGATCGACGCGACGGAAGGCCGCGCATCGGGACTGTTCTGGTTCGGTGAGCAAGCGGTCGCCAACGTTGCCCTGCCGGCGCGAATCCTCGATGCAGCGTTCACGCCCGCGAAGCGTGAGGATGCGACGAGGCAGGCGCTCTTCGCGACGACGGCGGTCCCCGCGGCGGACGCGTAGAACCAAGGACGCCCATGCGCCAGGTTGCGGACTCCATCCGCCGGCGCGACGAAGTCACGAGGGCGTCGGGTTCGTTCGGGCACGCAGTTGTCGCTCGAAGCGCGTCCGCCAGGAGGACGAACGGATTGCGGTGTTGCGGCGGCGCTACAAGAGCGCGATCATCCGCCGCGAGGATGTCATGGGCAGGATGCACGTCACACCGCCGACCTATCAGCTCAAGATCACGCTGCGCGAGATCGAGCCCGAGATCTGGCGGCGCATCCTCGTTCCTGGCGACATCGCGCTCGCGAAGCTACACAGCGTCATCCAGGTGGCGATGGGCTGGTCAAACTCCCACCTGCACTCGTTCGACATCAGCGGCGTAAAGTACGGCATGCCCAATCCGGAACTCGAGATCGTCGATCACCGGAGGGTCGCGCTCGCGCGCGCCGCGCGGAACGCGAACCAGTTCGTCTACGAATACGACTTCGGGGACTGCTGGAAGCACGACGTCGTGGTCGAGAAGGTGTACGCGCGTCCGACCGGACACAAACTGCCGGCGCTCGTTGACGGCGAACGCGCGTGTCCGTGCGAAGACTCCGGCGGGTGCCCCGGTTACGCGGACTTGCTCGAAGCGCTCGCCGATCCGACGCACGAGGACCACGAGCGCCTCCGCGGGTGGGCGGGAGACGACTTCGATCCGGAGACGTTTGATCGCGTTCGCATCGCCAAGGAGTTGCATGCGGTGGCGCGGAAGTCGCGACCGCGCACGCGACGCGCGGCACCGCACGCGGCACCGTAGCCGCCCTCTTGGCCGCGCAGCCTCATCAAGGGCCTCGCGGTCCGCGACCTCGGCTGCCTGGGGCGCGGGCGATGACGCGAACCGGGGCACGCCCGGCGTGACCGTCGCGCGGGAGGGCGGCAGTCTTCGCTGATTGGCGGGTGCTCTGGGCAAAATGTGTTCGGGATCGCGGTGGCGACGCGAATGTTGGCGCGATATGGTATTGCCAGTGACCGCGTTGACGACCCGCCCAGCTAGCATCCGCGAGTTCGCGCGAATCATCTGCGCGCACATTCGCGGACGCGGCGCGCCCAACGTCGGCACGCTCACGGATCTCCTCGCTATTGCCTACTTCGCGAGTATGCGGACGGACGAACGTCGCACAGTGAGCTGCTCGATCGCCGTGTTCGGCGCAACACGGCAGCCGGCAGCGGCGCTGCCGCTCCAGCGAACAGATCGATGGGCGATCACTTCCCTCGACCCACCGAGGACGCTGACGAGCGGCGTGCTGGCTCAGCTCGCGCAGGCAGTCCGGCCAGCTACGGCGGCTCTTGCGGCACGTCCCGTTCGCGGTCGGTGGCAGGCATTCGGAGTCATCGACCAGGAGCACCTTGTCCGGGACGCTCGCCACCATGAAGTCGGAACGCGGTATCGAAGGGCGGGATGCGCCCAGATCGAGATCACTGGCATCGGATCACTTTCCGCGTACTGCGACTCGTTCTTGATCGGCGAACTTCAACGGGAGACGATCGTGTCGCGGTTTCACGACGTCCTGCACGTTGGACCCTGCGCCGAACTACTACGGGAGTACGCCGACGAACACGAGGCGCGAGTCGTCGCTGCGCTACGGGGCTGGCGGGACCGACAACCGCATCGCGCCGATGCGCCACCGATTGAGGTGCCGGAGGATTTCATTCGGCACTGTCTCGCCCATGCCCGCGAGCGCTGGCTCCATGCTCTCGCGAGAGTCCTCCTCGGTATTCGTGATCTCGGACACGGCGGTGCGCTCCTTCTCACGTCGAACAACAGCGCGGTCGACCTTTCAATCAAACACGGGTTCGCCTATCACCGGCTCGACGCAGCCCTCGTCGAGCGCGGGGCGAGCTACCTTATGGCGACGGCCCTCGATCTCTTCGGACCGCGAGACAACGACGGAAATCTCCGCGCCGATGTCGTCCGCGATCGAGACGACGCTCGGCGGCGACACGACGATGCAGTCAGCGCCGAGCGAGGCGCGACGGCCCTGGTGGCGTCGCTTGCAGGGGTCGACGGTCTGATCCTCGCGGTGCGCGGCCTCGCGGTGCGCGGATTCGGGGTCGAGATACTCTCACGCGTGGACCCGGCCAAGGTCTGCATGGCGTCCGACGAAGTGGGCGGCTCACGCTTACGAGTGCTGGATCCGCGAGAGTTTGGTACGCGCCATCGTTCGATGATGCGCTACTGCTTCGGTCACGCTGGCGCGCTCGGCTTCATCGTGTCACACGACGGCGATGTGAGGTCTACGACGCGCGTCCGTGATCGACTCGTCGTCTGGCCGAATGTCGACCTTGCGCGGGACGCGCTGAGCCAGTTCAACGTTGAATGTGTGGAATGCTCGAAGCTCAACCCGGCCTTCCCTGGCTGAGCAGTTCAATTCGGTTGGCGACGCCGCTACATCAAGGGCGATCTCGCGACGCGTTCAAGCTGCGCTTGCTACGCCCCTGCGCGGCAGCTCGAACCTCTTGTCCGTCACCCATGTCAACCGCACCACACCGCCCCGCAGCCCCGGTCAACACCCGACACGCCGACCTTCGATCGGCTGACGGCGTGCCTCTTGTCTTCGCGACCGTCGACCACCGCTCCCAGGCCAGCCGCGTTTTCGGTATCCGCCCAGCCGACCTGCTTCGCCACGTTTACATCATCGGCAAGACCGGCTCGGGCAAGAGCGTTCTCCTCGAAAACCTCGCCGTCGGTCAGATCGAACGCGGCCACGGCGTCGGCGTCATCGACCCTCACGGCGATCTGGCCGAACGCGTCCTCGCCGCGATGCCACGTCGTCGCAAGAGCGATGTCGTGTACGTCGACCCCGCAGACCCGCTTTCTACGGCGGCGATCAACCTGCTCGAACACCGCCCGGATGACAATCGCGCACTCCTCGCCTCGGGCGTGCTCGCAGTTTTTCGAAAGGTGTTCTCCGAGTTCTGGGGGCCGAGACTGGAGCACGTTTTTCGCAACTGTATTCTCGCGCTGCTCGAAACCCGGAGCCCGACGCTCATGGGCGTGCTTCGCATGCTCGTCGAGGAGCGATACCGCGAGAGCGTCGTCCGCCTGGTGACCGATCCTGTCGTGCGTTTCTTTTGGACCGAGGAATTTCCCCGATACCCGGCGTCGTTCGTCGCCGAGATGGTGTCGCCCGTGCAGAACAAAGTCGCGGCCGTGCTCACGGACGCGACGCTCAGGCGGATACTCGACCGACCGCGCAGCACGTTCTCGTGCGCGAAGATCGTGGACCGGGGCGGCATCCTCATAGCAAACCTGTCGAAGGGGAGGCTCGGCGACACCGCAAGCGCGCTCCTGGGTGCGATACTCGTCTCGAAGTTTCAACAGGCCGCGTACGCGCGGGCGTCCGTGCCGACGGAAACCCGTCGCCCGTTCACTCTCTACGTGGACGAGTTCCCGGGCTTCGTTACCCAATCGTTCGGGGAACTCATGGCCGAGGCGCGCAAGTACGGTCTCGGGCTCGTGCTAGCCCACCAGCATCTCGGGCAGATCGACGACGGTCTGCGGCGCGCGGTTCTGGGCAACGCCGGCACGATCATCGCGTTCCAACTCGGTGCAGAGGATGCCGACGTACTCGGACGCGAGTTCAAGCCGGAGCTGTCCGAGCACGATCTCGCGCGACTCGCGCAGCACCAGATCGCCATCCGGCTATGCGTGGACGGCGTGACGAGCGTGCCGTTCACCGCGAGGGCGCTTCCGCCACGCCCCCCGGCGCAAGCGAGTCGACACCCCGTACGATCGGCGTCGAGCGGGAACGATAGCGGGCGCCACGCGAGGGCATGAAGGGGATTCCGGGGGTGGGCGCGATGGTCGCGTGTAGCCGTCGAGGGCGCCTGCGCTCCGATCCGGCGCGTGTGCGCGTCCACTACTTCGCGTCGACCGCAGAGCGAATCCCGTGCGCCGCAACCCACGCGCGCATCCGCTGAAACCCCGTCTTTTCGAACACAGCGTCAACTCCGTGACCCACCGCGCCTCCGAGTTCGCCCGCCGCTCCTGTGAAGAGTGCGATCAGCGGCGACCGCCCGGAGAACCGCTCGCGGATTCGGCGAGCGATCTCCATGCCGGAAACAGGTCTCATCCGCACGTCCAGGATGACAATCGCGGGCGCGAGCCGGACGACATGCCCGAGGGGGTCGTCGTCTGGTGCGCAACTGTGTGCGTCGAATCCGTGATGCGCAAGAAGACGAACCATTCCGCGCCGGATTGCCTCGTCGTCATCGACGATGAGCACGGCAACGCCCGCAGCCTCGCGATCACGTTCGACGTCGCGAGAGGACGATCCAAGCGTCTCCCCTGAGCGGGGATCGAGCGCGATCGAAGGCGAGCCCATACGGGAGAGGAACGGCCCAGAACGCCAGAACTTGAGGCCGGCGGCGCGGTAGGAGACTCGCGGCGGTCATGCACGAGAGCAGCGGCGAGCTCCGGTTGGTAGAATGGCGTCACGGCGCCCGCCTCCGGAGCGCCGAGCGTGCAAACGTTGCGATGAAGTCCGTCGCGGACCGTGCGAGAGTCGCTCGCCTTGTACCGCACGAACAGCCCTGTCCGTGACCACCCGACGACCTTCGACGTCGCAAGGCTTTCCCGCTCCGTGGGCGCGGATCGGGAGCAGTTGCTGTACTTGGTCGGTGTCTTCGCGAACGTTTCGCACCTGCATCACGAACTCTCGCCGGACGGCCGCACGGTGACGATCTACGCCGTGGACCGCGTGGTCGGACTCCTGCCGCCTGTTCGGCTTCGGTGGTGGGCGCGGTGTGCTGAGTCGGTGCGGTCGATCACGTTCGCGTTCGCGCGCTGGCCGAGGACGATCTTCTCGCGAAGCGGCGGACTCGGCTTGAGTGTCCCGCCGACGGCTCGAACGGCATCGACCGTCGTCGAACAGGCGAGAGCAGGTAGGCCATAGCGTCGTCGACCGCGTCGTTCACGGCGTCGATCGTTGCTCACTTCTAGTGGCGGGTCGCAACGCAGCGCGCCTGTCGCCGAGCTATGCTAGCGTCGGCTGACGATTGACAATGGACGAGCGGCAGACCCTCGAGGCGATCTGGCGGCAGAGCGCGGTGCCGGTCATTCATCGGCCCAAGATGGGTAAGCTACATGTGCGATTCCCGAGACTCCACAACGACGAAGTGTGGCTCCTGCGGACCTGCGGCGAGCGTACACGTCCGCGCTGGCATGCAGTCGTTCAGCCACGAACAAACGTACGAGGATGGTGGAACGTTGGCCGGGCACACTTCACGAACCTTGCGAAGGGACTCCTCGAACGCTTCGGCTCCGTGTATGTGATCCAGCCACATCGAGAGTTGGAGATCTGTGCGCCGGCCTGCCAGAACGCCATAGGGCTCGAGTGCGAGTGCTCGTGCCTCGGGCTGCATCACGGCGAGAGCGCGACCGGACGATGGTACGAAGTGTCCGACGCGCTCGCCATGCGGTGGCGCGAAAGCGAATTTCGGTGGCAACTCCTCGTGCCAGCGCAGAGTTCGAACACGCGTCGGCGATCGCGATTGCCCGGCGCGGCTTCCGATTGACAGCCGTGCGTCGGCCATGCGAACGACCAGGGCATGAGCGATCTCCACTCTCGAATTCAGCGACGGATCACGCATTTTCTCGGCGAACTCGGCGGGTTTCTGCGCCGCGAGTCGCTCGCAACGCTCAGTGCCACGCTCGGCCACGCCGCGAGAGCACCGGCGCCGCAGGCGGCTCGACCGCGCAGGGCGGCGCATAGTGTGGCACCGACAGCGCGCGCCAAAACCGCGCGGTCACGCAAGTCCGGCGAAAAGCGAGCGCCCGAACAACTGGCGCGCACCGTCGAGGCGCTCGTGAGTTACATCGCGAGCAACCGCGGACACGGCATGCAGCAGATGGTCGAAGGGATGCGGATGCCGAAAGCCGACCTGCAGTTGCCCATCGCGAAGCTCCTCGCCGAGAAACGAATTCGGAAGACGGGCGTAAAACGCGGAACGAAGTACTACGCAGCGAAGTAGCGGATCGGTCCGAGGACGCGGCTGAGCGTGACATAGACCCACAGGCGCACGCGGCGAGCTGCCGCGATCTTCGCCACCCGGCGCACGGAATGACACGAAGGCACGCGGCGCCGCATGTGTTGCGGCTCGCCTCGCAATCCGCTGGGTATCCACGCAGCGTTCACTTTGGGTTTGCCGTCGTACTCGCGGTCTTCCGATGCCGCAACGCCGCGCCGATGAGATCGCGCAGGCGCTCGCGCAACGACGGGAAGTTCGCGGTCGCATCGATGTCGTGCCAGGTCATGCCGTTGTCTGCGACGAAGCGCTGGATCGCCTCCATGACGGCAGATTCGCGTTCTGGGGCCGTGAGGTTCGCGAGCCCGCGAAGCTTCGGCGCAATCTCGACGATCGCCTCATTCACGAGTTCCCGAGTCATCAGAGACGGATCGTGCAGGCGATCGAGACTCCATTTGCGAATGCCGTTCTTCACCTCGTCGTATGACCACATGGTCAGTTCCTCGGCGATCTGGCGATAGCTAAAGTCGCAGAGGCAATAGAGGAACCAGAGCCGATCGCGCGTCATCTCGATGATGGGCAGAGACATATCGTTGTTGCCAGTCACTGTATCGATCGCAAACGACCCTGTCCAGACGTCGTAGCGCATGTTGCGTCGCGCGCATGCGATCCGGCGCATCCATCTGACGATATCCACACGCCCTCCGAACGCAGCAAGAACTGGGCACGCCCGCCGAGGATGTGACCCATCTTGCGATTCGGCCTGGCCCTGTAAGTTTGTCGCTGAGCAATTCCGCTCGCGTTCATTCCCAACCACAGGAGGCCCGCCATGAAGGGCGAGACCGCACTCGTGCATCGCATCAAGGTCAAGGACAAGCAGGGTCGCGTCATCGCGGAGAAGGACGTCGCCTCGTACGCAGGGCTTCTCGATCTCGCGCACCGGGAACGCCTGAAGCGCGTCGAGACGAGACTCATCCAGTCACCGGACACCCACAACGACATGACGGCAATCGTCCACGCCACGATCGAAACGACCCGCGGGACGTTCACGGGCATCGGCGACGCGAATCCGAAGAACGTCGACGTCCGCATCGTCCCGCACATCATCCGCATGGCAGAAACCCGGGCGATCACGCGTGCACTCCGAGTCGCCGTGAACATCGGCGTCGTCGCAGTCGAGGAACTCGGCCAGGAATCCGGCGAGGACTTCGCATTCGGCGCGACGTGCGCGGCAGAACTACCGGCGAATGACAACGCTGGTGCGCGCGCGAGCACGCCCACCTTGACGCCGGCGCGCGACGCGGCGCTGACCGCGGCTCCGGCCGGCCACGACGGTGTACCGGCGAACGGCGGCGACAACGCACCACCGCAGCGCATCTGGTCGCCCTCCGCCGTGCCTTCGAACCGCTTCGATCGCGCGAGCGACAACCAGCGTCGATTCCTGTTCCGCCTTCTGTATGAACGGAACGTCACCGGCGACGCCGCTCGCCAGTTCGTGCACAAGGAACTCGGCGTCGAGTCCGTGCAGGACGCATCGCGCGCGTCGGTCTCTGCCCTGATCGATAAGATCAAACAGAACGGCCACGCCGCCGAGGGTGGGTAGCGTCATGCGAACGCTCTCCGCGACGCAGATCACGACGTACCTGATGTGCGCACGCAAGTACGCCTTCCGCTACGTCGAGAACGTCCCGGCCGAACACCATGCCTCTGCGCTCGCGTTCGGATCGGCCGTGCACTCGGCCCTTGAGCACTTCCACACGGAGAAGCTCGACGGCAAGACGCCGGACATCGAAGCGGTGGTCCGCGTCTTCCGTGCCGACTGGGCGTTCGAGCAGGAGAAGCGCATTGCGTACAAGGATGGCGAGACGGCCACGGAACTCGACATCCTCGGGGAAGCGCTCGTACGGCTTTACGTCGAGCAGTTCCGCGACCTGAACATCGCCGCGGCGGAAGTGCCGTTCACGGTGTCGCTGATCGACCGCACGACGGGCGAGATCATGGATCCGATGCTGAAGGGGTACTTCGATCTTGTCCTCCCGGATCATCAGCTCGTCGAAATCAAGACCGCCGCGCGTCGCTTCGATCAGGACACGCTCTCGCGCAAGATCCAGCTCTCGGCGTACGCGATGGCGTACCGCGAACTGAAGAAGGCCGATCCCACCATCACGGTCGTCACGCTCCTCAAGACGAAGAAGCCGGCGATCGACGTGCAGAGGACCGAACGCACGCAAGCCGACGCCGATTTCTTCGTCCACCTGGCGGACAACGTCGCGCGTGGCATCGACGCCGGTGCATTCCCCCCGAACCCCGGATGGATGTGCGGCGACTGCGAGTTTGCGCGGGCCTGCGCGGCGTGGCGCGGGGACGGCCCCGTGCCACTCGTATCGGCCGACGCACCACTCCACGACTTGCCACCAACGAATGCCGGGATCTTCCCGGCGGAATCCCAGATCGGAGCACTCCCATGAATGACCGAGCATCCCCAAAGCACGTGTTCGCGGTCACCGAACGCGGCGACCGCACGCACTGGACCCGGATCGGCGTCGCATTCGTCAACCGTGATTCGAGCCTGACCCTGCGCCTCGATGCGTTGCCTCTGAACGGCACGCTCGTCGTCCGTGATGCGAAGTCCGACGAGCCCGACGACCACCCGCGCCCTGCCGCAGCCTGATTGCCACCTCGCACCTTTCTTCCTCGGGGACGCCCCAGCGTCCCCGGTTCAATCGCCCAGACGAGCAACGCGCTCGCCTCGGCGAGGAGAACCACCCAATGGACGACGACCCCTCGCACCTTTCCATCGTGAGAAAAGAACCTGCGACCGCATTGGCATCGACCGACGCATACACGCCGTTCGCCGAGCCCGAGAAGGCGATCGGCCTTGTCGGCAACTCGTCCGCGATGGGCGAGCTACGGCGACAAATCCGACGGTTCGCGACCTCGCGCTCGCCGGTCCTCGTGACCGGTGACTCCGGTACTGGCAAGGAACTGGTCGCGAGGGCGCTCCACGCCGGCGGCGACAAGGCGAACGCTCCGTTCGTCGCCGTGAACGCCGCCTGCCTCAAGGGTTCGCTCTTGCAGAGCGAACTGTTCGGTCACGAACGCGGTGCGTTCACGGGGGCCATCGCGCCCCGTCGCGGGCTGTTCGAGCTGGCGGACCGCGGCACCCTGTTCATCGACGAAATCGGCGAACTCGACGTGGCGACGCAGGCCGAACTTCTCCGTGTTCTCGAATGCGGCGAGGTCCGCCCCGTGGGTGCCGAGCGAGCCCGACGCGTGTGCGTCCGCGTAGTCGCGGCGACGCACCGCGATCTTCCCGAGATGGTCTCGCGTGGCACGTTCCGCGAGGATCTGTTGTACCGCCTGCGCGTGCTCGTGATCCGTGTGCCACCGCTTGCGGACCGCGACGAGGATGTTCCGGCGTTGGTCGACCACCTTCTCGGCCGACTCGTCCCCGCGGTCGGCCGGCGAACGATCGTGGACGAGGCGATCATCCGCCTCGCCGATGAGCACTGGCCCGGCAACGTGCGGCAACTCCTGCATGTGATCGAACGCGCGTGCGTGCTGACGGACGCGGTGGCACTCAGTGTCGACGACATCGAACGCGCTCTGGAAGGCGAAAGAACGGGCACGTCGACGCCGGGTCCCGGCAACGGCGGGCCGAGCGATGCCGCGATCCAAACCGCGCTCCAGATGACGAAGGGGTCGATCTCTGGCGCTGCGCGCATGCTCCGAATCGCACGTTCGACGCTGCGTGACCGCATGGCGCGCATGAGCGGCCGGGTGTCGTGACATGCTCTCGATGGACGCGGACACCCGGCGTGCGCTCGACGACTCGATTGCCTTCGCCATCGAGTCAGGGCAACTCGTGAACCTGACCTCGAAGCTCCAGCACCTCGGCAAGTACGGCGGTGGCGCCGACAAGTCGAAGTGCGTGCTCACGCGCGACACCGCGCCGCACTCGTACCTCTTCGAACTGTACCTTCGCGACGGCGATCGCTGGACGTTCGCCCTGAACGGCGCCCTCCTCTATCACGGCCCGCACGACGGGTTCGGATCGGGCGAGGCGCCCACGTTCGCAGTCACCGTCGAGCCGACCACAGGCTGGTCCATTCACACCTGACGGACGTCGACCGTCCACAGACACCGCACCTTCCCTCGGCGAGCCGGCCTTCCGGCTCGCCCTCTCACTCGTACGGGCGAGTCACCCTGCACGTCGCAGTGTCCGCATCGCCCGCACGCAGAGAGTTTCCCAATGACCGACGTACCTACGAAATCCAGTTGGGTCGAGTTTGCCCGCATCGAAACGGACGTGCTCGGCAATTGCCGAGCGTCCATGCGGGGGATCACCGAACTCGCCGCGGACATCTCCGAGCGCGGGTTGCTGCAACCGCTCGTCGTGTGGCACAGACGGATGAAGTCATCGCCGTTCACGCTGCCCGACGGGCGTGAGGTGTGGGATCGCTACATCCTCGTCGCGGGCAACCGACGATACGCCGCGATCGCGAAGATTCGGGAAGAAGACCCGAAGGCGTTCGGGACCGTGCGGGTCACGCTCTTTGCAGGAAACGAAAGCGACGCTCTGTTCGCGCAGATTGCTGAGAACCTGCAACGCGAAGATCTCACGCCGCTCGATCTCGCGAATGCGATTCACCGGATGAAACAGCGCGGGCATGGACAGCAGGAGATCGCAAAGCGGTTGGCGAAGTCCCAGGCATGGGTATCGAGGCTGCTGCGGTTGAGGGAATCGGCGTCGGAAGATGTCCTTCGCGCCGTCGGACGCGGCGAGCTTCCCGTCGACACCGCGCTCGCAATCGCCGAGCTGGACGAGGGCGCGCAGAAGCAGGCTCTGGAGAAATTCCTCGCCGAAACGGCGACCAACGGCAAGCGGGAAGCCACGCGGAACGCCAAGGCCGCGACCGGCCGCCCCACGCGCCCGCCGCTCTCCGAACTTCGCGAACGCTTCGGTGCCTTCGGCAACGGCAAGCCCGTGACCGATCCCAAGTCGCCGCCCGAGATCGCGCACGCGGTGCTCGGATGGGTCATCGGTAAGGGCCGCTGGCCCGCGTCGATCCCGATGCCGAAGCCGGCGACGAAGTCGTGACCGACGCGAGCAATTGCACCTTCCTTCCGCCACGGCGAGCCGCATCCCACGCGGCTCGTCCGATCGCCCCTACGCATGAACGATGGCTCCACATCGGAGCCCGCTCGCTTCGCGCGCAGGGAGAATCGCACCATGGCAATCGAAGGACGTACCTTTCAGGAAGTGTTCGAGGAAGTTCAGAACCGCGCGCGCGCCAACCTGCCCGACCAGGTCGTGCACGTCGCCGCACTCAAGCTCACGCCGTCGGGGGAGATCGACCACGACGGGCGCAGGTTTCGAATGACCGAGTGGGCGCGCAAGCAACTCGGAGCGTTCCTCGGCCTATCGCGCTGGGGCAAGTGGTTCCAGACGACGTCGGCCGACGAGCGGGCGGACGAGATCACGAGGCGGCTCTCGCGCATCCCGGGCAAGCTCAAGATCCGCGCGACGAGAGCCACGGACGGCAACGTCGACGGCACGATTCGAGCGGTGCTCGCCGAGCGGTTTACGCCCATCGACGATGTGAAAATTCTCGGCGCGATGGACAAGCTTCTCGGTCGTGCGCTCGACTCGTTCCGCTTCCAGCGGGTCGACGTGACCGCATCGACCACCCACTACAGCGCGATTCAGCTCGATGCGCGGAACATTGAGAAGGGCGACATCGTCCCGGGCTGGCACATGCGCAACTCCGAGGTGGGCGCCTCCGCGTTCACGATCGATGAGTATTGGATGACGCTCGTGTGTAAGAATGGGAAGGTACTCGCAGACTGCACCCCAGCAGACGGCTGATCTCGTAACCGTCGTTCTCCCGGGCCACCCGTTGGAGGGCCAGCGGCTCGCGATCGTGCGGCACTGCCGGCGGGGCGACGGATACCGATACGTGGATGCGGAGCATCCGTCCGGCGGCTGGATTCGACTCCCGCTCGAGTGGACCGACCGCGCGGCGCATGCCCTCGTGTCGGGGCGCAACGGGCGGGTCGCGCAGCTCTCATTCGACGGCCTGTTGCGCTTGGCGCGCGCCGTCGACGCCGGCGCCGATTGTCGAAAACTTGACGGCAAGGACACGGTGCTGCCACGTGCGGTCGTACCTGAACACACGTCCAGCTATGCTACCAGCCCGCGAGACCGACCCAGCGACGGCCCTCTGGTCAGCGCTCCCGCCGAACATTCGGGGAAACGTGCTCGGCGCCTGGGCGACGCTTCTTCGAAAAACGTTGCGCACGGCAACGGACACGGAGGCCGCAAACGATGAGCGACAAGATCCAATCGATCCACCTGGACCGACGGGCGACGGTCTACCTTCGACAATCGACACTCAAGCAAGTGTACGAGAACCGCGAGTCCACGAGGCGCCAGTACGCGCTGCGACAGCGCGCCGCTGATCTCGGCTGGCCCGACGATCGGATCGACGTTATCGACGACGATCTCGGCCAGAGCGGATCGAGCACGGAAAAGCGATCCGGGTTCCAGCGCCTCGCCGAAGATATCGCGCACGGGCGCGTCGGTGCGATCTTCGCGCTCGAAGTGTCTCGGCTCGCGCGTTCTTCGGCCGACTGGCATCGACTGCTCGATCTCTGTGGCGTTGCCGATGTCGTGATCGTCGATGAGCAAGCGGCCTTCACGCCGCGCGACTACAACGACCGCCTGCTTCTCGGGCTCAAGGGGACCATGAGCGAGGCCGAGTCGCACTGGATGCGGCTTCGCCTGCAGGGAGGCCGGTTGAGCAAAGCGCGACGAGGCGAGCATCTCCTCGTGGCACCGATCGGCTATGAGTGGGACGAGGTGGCGTCCCGGTTCCGCTTCGATCCCGACGAGCACGTGCAACGCGCAGTACGCCTCGTGTTCGAACGATTCGAGATCGACGGGAGCGCGTTTGCCGTGATGCGATACTTCGTGCGTAACAGCCTCTCGCTTCCGCGACGTGCGTGGCGGACGCAGGGGTCGCAGGAGATCACATGGTCCCTGCCGCGTCCCGATACGATCTTCTCGATGCTCCATCACCCGGTGTACGCGGGCACGTACGTCTTCGGTCGTCGCGAGTCTCGGCCAGCGCTCGTCAATGGCAACATCAGAATGCGCACCAGACTTCTGCCGCGTGAATCGTGGAAGGTGTGTCTGCACGATCGACACCCTGCCTACATCACGTGGGACCAGTACATGGCGAATCAGCACAAGTTGCGCAAGAACCAAACACGCCCGGCGTGGCCCGACCAGCGCGGCGCGCCGCGCGATGGCGCCGCACTGCTTCAGGGACTCGCGCTGTGCGGCCGATGCGGTCGCCGCATGCTGACGGGCTACCCCGGCAAGCACCACGTACCCCAGTACCACTGTGCCAACGGGTATCGGGGCGTGGGTCAGGACGGCCCGTGTTTCCGCCTGCCGGCCGAATACGTCGACGCTGGCGTCGCGCGGACGTTCCTCGAAGCTGTTCAGCCGACCGAGATCGAACTCGCCCTCGCGGTCGTAAACGAGACCGAGCGACAGGCCGTCGATGTCGATCGCCAATGGAAGCTACGATTGGACCGCGCGAAGTATGAAGCGCGTCTTGCGGAGCGACGCTACAAGGCTATCGATCCTGACAACCGGGTCGTCGCACGGACGCTCGAACGCGAATGGAACGACAAGCTCAGGGAGATCGAAGAGTTTCAGCGCGAACATGGTGAGGTGCGACGCCGAGAGAAGATCGATCTGTCCGAGGAGGATCGAGCGCGGGTGCTGGCGCTCGCGAAGGACCTGCCACGGATTTGGAACGCGTCGAGCACGACGAACGCGGAGCGAAAGAACCTTCTGCGCATGCTCGTGCGCGAAGTGACGCTGAGCCCCATCGACGTGCCCGAGCGCATGACGCGGGTGAAGGTGCTCTGGCTTACCGGCGCAGTCTCCGACTTCATGGTCCGACGCCCGCGCAATTGGTGCGTCGCTCCGGCGGAGGCGGAAAGTGTCGTGCGTGTGATGTCGCCCATCGCGGGAGACAAAGCTGTCGCCAACGAGTTGAACCGGCGCGGCCTCGTGACCGGCAAGCGCCGTCGCTGGGACGATCACGCCGTGTGCGTAGTGCGCCGCCGCCTCGGCCTCGGGCGCGGCTACAGCAAGAGGATCGAGCCCGACATCGACGGCGACGGTCGATATTCCGTCCGAGGCGTGGCCGCCTACTTCAAGACATCGAAGCAAAACGTCTACCACTGGATTGCAGACGGCCGGCTCGTCGGAAAGCGCGGAACGGGAACGGGACATCCATACCGCTTCACCCTCGACGACGAGACCGTCGCACGTCTCGCCGACACCATGCGGTCACCGAAGCCTCCGACCTGAGTCTGCGATTCTGCACTCCAGTTGAGTCTCGCGAGCCCGACCATGCGCGTGCTCGCGCTCTTCGCCATCGGGATGATCGTTCACCTGCACGTCGCAGGTACACGCGTCGTCCCGACGATGGAGAGAATCATGTTAAACGATCGCACTTTCGAAGAAGTCCTCGCCGACGTCGAACGTCGTGCCGAGCAGAACCTCGCCGACCGCGTCGTCGCCGTCGCCGACATTCAGATGGCGCCGGACGGCACGCTGACCGCCGAGTCGACACCGCTCACCTACGCGCTCAATTCGCACGGTACCCGCCAGCTGGCGACGCTACTTGGCGTGCGCTGGTCGGCGTGGTTCAACCCGTCGATCAGCGGCCCAGAACGCGCCGACGAGGTGAACCGCCGGCTCTCGCGCACGCCGGGGAAGCTCAAGCTGCGCGCCACGCGAGATCCGGATGGCGGACCGCGCGCGATCCTGCGCGCACTGCTCTCGGCCTCGTTCACGCCGCTCGACGACGTGCGGGTGTTCCGCGCGATGGCCACTCTCATCGGTCCGTTCCTCTCGGACTTCCGCTTTGTCCGCGTCGACATCACGGAAACGACCTCGCACTACAGCGCGGTGCACATCGATCCGCGCGGCGATGCGCGGGACGGACTTCACCCCGGTTGGCACCTCCGGAACTCGGAGGTCGGGGCGTCCGCGCTCTCGCTCGACGATTTCTGGTGGCGCCTCGTCTGCGCCAACGGTCTCACGCTCGAGCTGGACAAGAGGTTGCTGTACCGAACGCACCGTCCGGCCGATGACGGGCTGCTCTCCGCGATGCTCGTGGTCGCCATGTCGAAACTTCGCGATCGCTGGGACCAGGGGGCGAAGCTGTTTCTCCGCGCCCGCGAGGATCGCGTGCCTCACCCCGACGCCGCGGTCGAGTCGGTCCTCGACTCGCCAGAGGTTCCCCGCAGACTCGTCGAAGAAGCCCAGCGTGCGGCGCTCGCCTCGGGCGATCCCACCCGCTTCGGCGTCGTGCAGGCCATCACACTCGTGGCGCACACCACGAACACCGATCCCGACGTGCGCTTCGCGATGGAGCGGCGTGCGGGACAGTACCTCGCGGCGGCGTGAGTTCCCCGTTGCGCTCCGCGCCCGACCTCTTCTTCGAGGTCGGGCGCTTTTCGGATCCGACGGTCAGCTCTCCTGCGCGAAGCACGCGTCGGGACGCGACACGTTGTCGCACGGCGTTCGATGCTTTCCCTCGACCGCACCTTCGTAAGAAAGTACGCGCGTGCGATCAAGGAGGTCGAGCGACGATGATCAGCACGCGGCGTTCGGTTGAGTGGAGGCTCGGTTTGCTCGCGGCAGTCTCGGCCTCGTGACTGAACGCGTGGAAATCACCCTCGGCGAGAATCAAGTCTTCGAACGCGATCGCACGCGCCGTTCGCGACGGTACGACGACGACCGTGAGCACTGTCGCTAGCGCCAGCGCGCGGCGGACGCAGTCCGCGCGACCGTCGTAGCGGGATCCCGCGATCGACGGTCGTCACGGTGCGCGGTTCGCGGCTCCGATCGTCGGTGAATTCGCGACGAAGGCCCCATTCCCGTTCGGCAGGCGGCCCCACGTCTGTCCTGACGGAACCGCGTTGGGCGGATAGACGCCCTGCGCGAGGACCTGATCGGTCGGCGAGACGAACGAGATCGTGTCGCCTGCGCTCGACCCAACTCCCCACGTCGCGTGAAAACACGTCGGCGGGCCGCCCATTCCGCACGCCGTTTGTACGCCGGCACCGGCGTCGGCGATGTTGCCCATCACGACAAGATATCCCAGACCGGGTACGACGGTGCCGGTCGGGAAGCGCACGGCGCGCGCGACCCGAACCCCGCCGTCGTCCTCGCGGTCGGCCACGCCGTGGTTCGAGACGTCGACGGCGGCGAGGCCCGTGTTGAACAGTTCGACCCAGTCGCCGCCGGACGCCGCCATCTCATTGACGACGATGCCCCCGCCCTCGTCTGCCATCATCGTGGTGTCAGTGCTCGCGTCTGTCGTCGGCGCGTCGGGCGCGATCGAGTCGGCGCCGATAGACACGTCGGACGCGTCTATCGTTTGCGAGTCGCGGGAGACGTCGGCCGGCGGCTCCGCCTCCGAACACGCGGCAAGCAGGAACGCAGAACCGCACAGTTTGATCAGACACTGTTTCATCGACTTTCTCCTACTGATTCGCACGTACGCCGTTGCCGCCCGCCTGCCCGCTGAGTCTCAGAACGCCGCACGGGCGACCGCCGACAACTCCCAGAAGTCGCTTCCCGGCACGGCCGACCGCGTCGCGATGCCCGGAATCGACCGCCGAACCACCGCGAGCGCCTCGACCGACTCGACGACGCGCACGCCGCCCGCGACGAGCAGGCTCCAGACGTGGTCGTCGTCTACGACTGTGTTGCGCACGGTGTACGAACCGCGCACCGCGAGAATCATCCGTTCGACGGGCGCGAGGTTCGCGAACGCCTCGAGGACGTACGCCTGTCGATCGGGCCGATCCTCGACGCCCCATGCATACGTGAATACGGTGCCAGCGCGCACGATCATGCCCTGATAGAGAACGCCGACCGTGAGTCGGTGGGCGATTGCATCGGTCACGCCCGATGTGCCGACGACCAGCGACGCAAGCAGCGCGAATGGTCGTCCGCGGCCGAGCGGGAACGGGTGAATCTCCGCAGCAACCTCGAGGTTCTTGCCTCGATTGAACTCCCGCTGATTGTACCCGTCGCCGTTGAACACGCCGACGGACACGGTTCCATACCCCCGTGGCAGTCGCACGCGCGCGGCGACGCCGAGGTCCGCCGGCGCCAGCAACCGCGCTTCTTCGACCGGTACGGGACCCGACATGCGCAGTCGCCATGTTCCCTCGATCGAGGGGACGGTGAGCGTCGGCACTACACCGAGTTGCACCTCGAGCCAGTCGCGCGCGCGGACGGACGCGTACGCCTCTCGCAGACGCACGACCCAACTGTCGCCCGCGACGCCGATCAACGCGCCCTCGGACGCCGAGCGCACGGCCTCGACGACGACGCGCGCGCGGGCGGGACCGAGATCGCCGGTCACGGCGAGGTGCGCACGCGGGAGATCGAATCGATTCGACGTCGTCGCCTGAAGCACACGCGACGCGTCGACATCGTTGGTCAGCCGAAACGCATATTGACCGATGACCTCGAGTCCCGCGCGGAACACGAATGGCCCCGATGCCGCCAGCTGTCGCCAGCCCGCCGTCGTCGGGGGCGCAGCCTGGCCCCAAAGCTCACCGTTGCGCAGATCGGTCGACTGCGCCCTGGCGGTGCGCGTGATCGCGCACACGGCGACAGCGATCACGCACGCGACGCACCACGTCGGCAGGCGCCGCGTCGTCATGGCGCCGCCGGAGCGTGCGGGTCGCTCGAACCCAACAACGTCGCGAGTGACGGAGTGGCCATGTCCCCGGACTCAGGGCGCACGCCGAGCGTCGGGCCCCGGCGATCGAGGGCCGCGCGGAAGTGATCGAAGTCTGCAAGCGTCTGCGCTGCGTACGCGCGACTCGAACAGACTTGCTCCTCGATGAATCCCGCCGCGTCCGTGTCGATGGCGGCGAGCAAGCGCGCGGCGGGCGACCGGTCATCGGGCAACGGAGTTGCGTGGACGCGTCCGAGGAGGCGCGCAAGCACTGCAGCGAACTCCGCGAGTGCCGACGGTGTACCCCGCTCCTCCACCCAACGTGCGACGCGCACGGTTTTGAATGCATCGGACTCCGTGCGAACGACGCATGCCAGTCCGAGCCACTCGACCGCGCCCCAGAGCGGATCGCCCAGTACCGTCGTGTCGGCGGGCCGGGCCCACGCCACGCTCGTTGCGTGTCGAATGCGATCGACGATGCTGTTGACGTACACCCCCGGCGGTTGCCAGCCCGCGCCCGCCGAGTCCGCCGTCTCGCGCACTTCCAGCATCACATCGTCGTCGATACTCTCGCTCGGACCCTGTACGAGGACGAGCACCCGAACGCGCGGCATGCTCGCCACGCCCGAGCCGAACTCGCGCGCCGAGTCGACGATACGGAAGTACGACGCGTCGGGCGCGGTGGGAAGGCTGCGACGATACGAATCGAGCGCGTTCGGCAGCGTGGCAATCGCCCAGGCGGGCAAGTCAGCAACGATGTTCCCGGGATCGGCCGGATCGATCACGCCGCGGCGAAGACGGCGCTGGCCATCGGTGACGGTGGTGCGGTCGACCAGCTCGCGACGCGCGGCGAGGTCTCGCGTGGCCCGGCGGAACATGTCGTCGAGCACGGGATTGCCGCCGGGTTCGACGACGCGCGGCGGCGGCCCGTCGGCACGCAGCGCTCGCAGGGTGTCGACGTATGCTTGCACCGCCGAGCGGACGATGGTGTCCGCGGCGTCGATCGCGGCGGCACGGGCGGCGGGATTGCCGATATTCGCGTCCTGAAGCCCGAGCGTCACACCCACCAGAAGCCTGCGCAGGTCCCACAGGTAGGGCATGCGATCGAACGCATCCATGTCGTTCGGCTCCAGGCTGAACGCGCCGTCGCCTCCACGCATCAATCCGAAATTCTCCGGGTGCGGATCGCCGAGCGCGTACACGTGCGTGTCGGACGAGAAGTGCGAGCGAGAGTTCTGCCCGTCGGCCCAATCGCGCGCGAAGACGGCGAGTGCGCCGCGGTAGTACTCGAACGGCGAACTCGCCATCCGCGCGTAGCGACTGGCGAGCAGGTTCGGGCGAGTCCGCGCGAGGGACTGATCGGCCCGCGCGAGCGTCGACGCGAGCCACGCGCCGCGCGCAGTGTCCGCGTCGGGCGCGCACGCGGCGAGCGTGGCGAAGAGCGCGGTCGCGGGAAGGTGGGCACGCATCGCGCAACGCCGATAGTCGATCGGAGCGAGTGGCGGCAACGTGCAAGATCACAAGTCACGCGATCGGCACCCAAGCTCTGTCAGCGGGCTCGAAGCACCCCGAGCCGCACGCAAGCGACACTCGGTCGTCGGGCACGCGTTGCCGTTACGTCACGAGCCGGTCTGCGGTGGACCGATGTACTGGTCGCACGAATGTCGGGTGGCCTTCACCCAAACTCCATGCACGGCTGCCAGAACTAGGCATCCGAGCGGTCGCCCGCGCGGGGAGGTGCTGCGCATGATTCGAACGCTGCTCGGGAAGATCGACTTCCACCTTCATTCCTACGCGTCCAATACGACCGACTACTATGCGGCCAACCGCTTCGCGATTCCCGAGTCCTACTCCGATCCGCTGAAACTCCACCGCACGCTCAAGGAACAGGGGATGTCGCTGGTGACGCTGACCGATCACAATTCGATCGATGGCGTCCGCGCGATGCTCGATGCCGGACTCCCCGACGTCTTCATCAGCGCCGAGATGACGACGACGTTTCCCGAGGACTGCTGCAACATCCATGTGACGGTGGCGAACATGACCGAGCTGCAGTTCCGCGAGGTCGAGCGACTTCGGGAAAACGTCTACGAGATGATCGCGTACGTCGACGGCGAGATCGGCCAGGAGTTCCGGCGGCCCGCCCCCAACAAGCTCGCGTACTTCATGACCCATCCGTTGATGAGCACGCAGAATCGTCCGTACGGCCGCGATGGCAGTCTCTCGCTCGCGCACATCGAGAAGGCTCTGCTGCTTTGCAACACGTTCGAGGCGCGCAACGGGACGCGATCCAAAGCCCTCAATGAGTTGACGGTCCGACTGTTCGAGTCACTCGACCGCGCGACCATCGAGAGGCTGGCGAATCGTCACGGCATCGAGCCCAAGGGCGAGACCCCCTGGCGCAAGGCGCTCGTCGGTGGATCGGACGACCACTCGGGCATCAATCCCGGTCGAACGTGGACCGAGTTCACGTTCGACGCCGAGCGAGGTGCGACGCCGAACGGCTTGATCGAGTCGATTCGTCGGCTCGACACGCTGCCGGCCGGCGCTTACGGCGGCCCGATCACGCTCGCGCATGCGCTTCTGAAGCTCCTGCACGACGGCTCGAAGGCGGAAACGAAGGGGCGGCCGAAGGGCGCGAGCGCGCCTTCGATCGGGGTCGGCGGCGCTGTCCAGTCGCTGCTGCGCGTCGCGTTCGACTCACGCGCCGCGCGCCCGCACGAGCGGCTGGCACTTCACGCCAACGCTTGGTTCGACACAACGGTCGTGTCACGCATTGCGCGAATCGGAGGCAAACGGGAGCCGTTCGAGCGGGTCTTCGCGACGGAAGTCCACGCCCTGTTGCTCGACGCGACGTTTCGGAAGTCCGTGGCGGCCCTCGACCGCACCGACGACCGAATCTTCCGCGTCATCAGCACACTCGTGAACCGGATCTTCGTTCGCTACGCGGACAACATCGGTCGCGCGGACCGCCACGGCGTTGTTCGAACCATCCAGGAGATCGTCGGACTCGTGTCGTCGAATCTGTTCGTGTCGCTGCCGTATCTCGCGTCCTATTCCGCTCACAGTGCCGACCGGTTCATCGTGCGCGATGTTCGGAAGGAGTTTCGCATCGCCGAGCCGCCGCGCGTGGTGCTGGTCACCGATACGTTCTTCGAGATCAACGGCGTTGCCCGAACCGTCCGCCGGATGATCGCCGAGGCCGAGCGTCGCGGGGTCGACTTCACCGTCGTGACGTGCCTTTCGGCCGCCGAGCAAGGGCGCATCGATGCAGACCGCGACGCACGCCAGTGGATCGAGTCGGGTCGGCTCAAAGTCTTCACGTCGGTCGCCAACCTGGACTTCCCGAACTACGACGGACTACAGATCCGAGTCCCGCCATTCCTCGAGCTGCTGCGGTTTCTCCAGGAAGGCGGATTCACGAAGATGCAGATCAGTACACCAGGGACGGTCGGCGTCGCCGGCCTGCTCGCTGCGAAGACGCTGCAGATGGAGACATCGTCGACGTATCACACGAGCTTTCCCGAGTACGTGGAGAACTACACGCAAGACTTGAGCCTCGAGGCGCTCACCTGGAAGTACATGATCTTGTTCTACCACTCGGTCGACGAAGTCGTCGTGCCGTCGAAGTTCATCGCGCGCCTTCTGCACAAGCGCGGACTGCGCAATCGCAAGTTGCTGATCCTGGACCGCTGGGTGGATCTCGAGAAGTTCCATCCGAAGCATCGGGTCGAGGGGTTTTGGAGGCGGTTTGGCATCGCCGACGATGCGTCGCTCGTGAAGTTCGTCTATGTCGGTCGGTTGGGCGTCGAGAAGAATCTCAAGCTCCTCGCACAAGCGTATCGTCGCCTGCGCGCGACCCGCGAAGACGCCCACCTGATCATCGTGGGCGATGGCCCCTATCGGAACGAGCTGCGTACCATGCTCGCGGGACTGCCCTCGACGTTCGTGGGGTTTCTCGAAGGCGAGGACCTCGCGGCGGCCGTTGCCTCGTCCGACGTCAAGGTGTTTCCGAGCACGACGGACACTTGGGGCAACGCGCCCCTCGAGGCACAGGCCTCCGGATTGCCAGTGATCGTCACGGACGTCGGTGGTCCCGCGGAACTGATGGAAGATGGCGTGACTGGGCTGCGCATCGCAGGACGAAGCGTCGACGCGCTGGTCGACGCCATGCGTGCGCTGATGGATCGCGCGACGCGGGAGCGCATGGGCCGCAACGCGCGCGCGTACGTCGAGCGGAACCGGGTCGACGAACCGTTCACGGCCGTGCTCGACGCCGAGGCGTTCCGCCGACGGCTGCAGATCGACAAGCGCGCTGCGGAGCGCGGCAGCGTCGAGATCATGGGCAACGCGTTCGACCTTTCCGGCCGGGCCGACGAATCCGACGACTCAAGGTTCTCACCGGTGGCCGGCGCATGACGAGCGTCTGGCACTCCGTCGTAGCCGCCGCCGCGTCGGTCAATCCCGTCGCGAACGTGCGTGCTCGATGGCGCCTCTCGCGTGCCAAGCACCCGTCGCTCCGAGGTCACGCACGGATCGCACGGCGCGTCGCAGGCCTACTGGCCTTCTACGAGTACGACGACGAGCACTTCTTCTCTGCCGACGGTGCGCCGCCCGAGGTTGCTGATCGCCGACGCGCAGCGTTCGAGCGCCTCGCGTCGCAGTCGCGCGACCGGGCGCCGCGGACGCTCGCCGCCGGCGACGCACTCGAATTGAGCGTGTCCGACGCGTCGTTCGTCAACGCCTACCGGGTACCGTTTCAGTTCCGCAACCGCGTGCGGTCGCAGCTTCGCGTAGGGACGTTCGTCGACCAGAGCAAGTCGGGTAGCCTCCGTGATCTCGATGGCAACTGGTCGCACGATCTCGGCGGTGCCTACGGTGTCAATCTGTTCGGGTACGAATTCTACAAGCAGTGCATCGTGCGCGGGGTCGAGCGTGTTCGCGATCTGGGGCCGGTGCTGGGGCCGTATCATCCCATCGTCGCGGACAACGCAGAGCGTCTCAAGGCGCTGTCGGGCATGGACGAGGTCTCGTTCCACATGTCGGGCACCGAGGCCGTGATGCAGGCCGTTCGACTCGCGCGCTATCACACGGGTCGATCGCACGTCGTCCGATTCTGCGGCTCCTATCATGGCTGGTGGGATGGTGTTCACGTGGGGGTGGGCAATCCACGGCCCGCGCGCGAGGTCTACACGCTCAAGGAAATGGACGAGGACACGTTGCGCGTCCTGCGGACGCGAGACGACATCGCGTGCGTCCTGGTCAACCCCATCCAAGCGATGCACCCGAACGCCAACGCGCCGACCGACTCGATGTTGGTCGGGGGGGACCGCATCTCGCGCTACGATCGCGAGGCATACGCATCGTGGCTCGAGAAGCTGCGCGATGTTTGCGACGAGCGATCGATCGTGTTGATTCTCGACGAGGTGTTTCTGGGATTCCGACTGGCCATCGGCGGCGCACAGGAGTTCTTCGGTGTTCGCGCAGACCTGGTGACCTACGGCAAGACGTTGGGCGGCGGGCTGCCGATCGGGGTCGTGTGCGGGCGGCGACACCTCATGCGCAGGTTTCGTGACGACCGGCCGAGCGATGTCTGCTTCGCGCGCGGGACGTTCAACTCTCATCCCTACGTGATGGCGACGATGAACGAGTTCCTCACGCATCTCGCGCGCCCCGAGGTTCGTGCCGGCTACGTCGGCCTCGAACATCGCTGGAACTCGCGGGCACGGATGCTCAATGACCGACTCGGCGCGTCGGACCTGCCGGTAGGCGTCGACAACATGGTGTCGGTCTGGACGACGCTCTATCGTGTCCCGAGCCGCTATCACTGGATGTTCCAGTACTACCTGCGGGCGGAAGGGCTCTCGCTTTCGTGGATCGGTACGGGGCGGATCATCTTCTCTCACGACTTGAGCGACGCGGACTTCCGCGAGATCTGCGACCGCTTCGTCGCAGCGGCCGTGATGATGCGAGACGACGGCTGGTGGTGGCGGGACGCGACGGTGACGCAGGCCGCGATGCGGCGGCAACTTGTGCGAGAAATGCTCAGCGCGGCGCTCGTGCGTGGACCATCGGATCAAGCCACTCTCCCCCGATCAAGCGCAGCGGAGAGCGGTAGTACAGCGCAATGTCGTGAAACGGATCCGTGAGGATCTTCGAACACCAGACCAGGCCCGTCTGAACGTTGCGCGTAGCGCAGAGCCAGATCGTGCGCGCGAGCAGACCCGCGGCACCGAGCGCAATCCACAGCACGCTCACGTGGTGGACGAAGTCGTGCCAGTCCGCATACGGACGCGCGAGACCGAATAACGTGGGAGTCACGACGACGACCAGGGGCGACACCGCCCAGGCCGAGAGCAGCACGACCTTGCGTCGAAGGTTGTAGCCGACCTTGATGTTCTCCTTGTGTTCGTGCGTCGCGTCGTTGACGGCGTCGTAGCCCTTGGGCTCGAAGAAGAAATGCCCAGTCTGGCGCAATACCATGGCACCGACCCAACCGAGCATCGCCGTTGCCACGGGATTGAATGGGACGGATGCGTAAGCGCCGAGGAAGCACAGCGCGCTGAGCAGGTGCAGCGACTGATTGATGCGACTGCGGTGATAGTACCGGTGGTCGTCCCAACGCTGAAGCCGCAGCTCCTCGAAGAACGTCATCGGTCGGGCGGTGTCGGCGGCGAGCGTCATGGCGAGTCTCCAACGGTGGGAAGAGATCACGAACGGGAATCGGCGAACCGGGCGTGTGCGGTCCCGCGTCCATCGCTGTGGGACAGACGGAAGAGTGGCTCGCCGACGCGGATCATCGTGCCCTCGGTGACCCGGGCGGCGAACTCGAGCGGTCCGGACGCGAACACGACGATCGTCGAGCCGTTCTCGAAGTGCCCGAGCGGGTCGCCTTTCGCGAACGCGGCGTTGCACGCGATGGCGTTCGGCCCGCGGTACCGAAGGTCCAGGACGTCGGGCAGAAAGTTCAGCCGGATGCTTGCGACCAGGATCGCCGCGACCGGGACCAGCGTGAGAGAGTGATCGCTCGCGAGGTGCAGATCGATGACGGCGCGCTCGTTCTTGCAGAAGAGCTTCTCGACGCGACGGAGCGCGGGAGGGTTGACGTTCCACGTGTCGCCCGAGATGTACGTGACTCCCTCGATCCGGCAGTCACAGGGCGCGTGAATGTGGTGGTACATGCTCGACGTCAGGCGGAGCGTCGCGAACTTCCCATCGCGATATCGCTCGACGAGCGCGGTGTCGTCGAGCAGGTCGCCAAGGGCGTACGGCTGGCCCTTGGCTTGGATCAGCTGGCCATCGCGGACCGACCCGAATGCACCCACGATCGCATCGCACGGACTGACGATCACATCCGGGTCTGGGTCGATCGGCCGCGCGCCCGGTCGCAGCTCGCGCGTGAAGCATTCGTGGACGCTCCGGAAGTTCCGCTTGCGCGCCTCGTCGAGGTTCAGATCGGGCGCAAGCGCCTTCCAGACGGCGATCGAGAGGCCGGCAATCCACGGAGTCTCGATGCGGGTGAACCACCCTGCGAGCCGCGTAGCCGCCTGGCGCGGAATCAAATTCGTGGCCAGGAAATTGAGGTCCTCGTGCGCGAGCAACTTCGCGAATGCCGCGAGACTCCCAGTCGAGGCGAGTGCGTGCGAGTGCATGCAACCGCTGCGTACGTACCGGGGCCGTGTGTGTTCGGCGTGGACGTTCGGTGAACTCTTGCCAACAGGCGCGCGAGTACGTCCGTCGGCTGACGGGTCATCGACGTGGGTGTGCTGAGCCGCCGGTTCGACCCTCCCCGTGCCTGCCGTCCGTGCCGGTGCGTCCGCCTGCGCCCGGTGCCCTTCGCTGCAGGATCACGTCGGCGCGGCGATTGAGCCGTCGGCCGACAGCTGTGTCGTTCGTGGCCACGGGCTGATCGGCGCCGGCGCTCGAGACTTCCACGGAGTCTGGCGGAACGTTCGCGCGCCGGAGGTAGTCGGCGACCGCGTGCGCTCGGGCCGCGGCTACTCGCGGGTCGGGGCCATCGAGATCGGCGTTGCCGATGACGCTGGCGTGCGTCACACCGGCCCGCAGCCGTTGCGCGACGGCGTCGAGCGAGCGACGCGCTTCGACTCCGAGCACGGCACTCTGCGCACCGAACAGAATGCGAACGGTCTCGGGTCGAGAGACGTCGTCGCCGTCGTTCGCCGGGACCGGGATGTCGGTCGGGGCATCGTTCGGGACGAAGCCGTTCGCCGCCACGCTCTCGCGCGCCGCCGGGGAGAGCGCGAATCGGAGGAACAGGATTGCCGAACGCGACGGCTGCTCGCGCGTGTAGAGGAGCAGCGGACGATAGATGGGATACGTCCCGTCCTGGATCGTGGCCGCGTCGGGCAACATCGGCGCACTCGAGCCATCGGACGCGACCGGGACGACGCGAACGCCTCCGTGGGCAAAGCCCGCGGGTACATAGCCGATGGCCCCGGGGTCGCCCGCGACGCGGCGTGCGATGTCGTCGTTGTGCTCGACTGCGACGACGTCGGAAGCGAACGCCGCCGTGTTGTGTTCGTCGCCGTGGCGCAGCACGCGGTCACGGAAGAATGCGTGCGTGCCCGAGTAGCTCGGCCTACCGAAAAGGTGAATCGGGCCGGGCGAGCCCCCGACACCACTCCAATCGCGGAGCGAGCCCGAGTAGATCGCGCCGAGCTGTTCGATCGTGAGCGACCGAACGCGGTTGGAGGCGTGCACGACGATTGCGATGCCATCGTAGGCGATCACGTATTCGCGCAGAACGAGCCCGAGCTGCGACGCCCGTTCGCGCTCGACGACGTTGATCGAACGGGACGACGCGCCGATCTCCGCTGAACCGTCGAACAGCCCCGCGAACGCGGTCGCCGATCCGAGGGCTTCGACATCGATCCGAACGGTCGGCTCCGTCGTTCGGAAGCGGCGAGCGAGGTCGAGTCCGAGTGCCGCACCGATCGTGTCCGAGCCTCGCATACGGACAACATGTGTCGCCGTCGGCGTACGCTGGAACGTCACGGGTTGGTTGACCCACGCCTCCAGCGGCACGCCGGCACGCCGTGCGGGTCGAAAGCGGTACGTTCGCACCACCGCGAGTGCGATCGACTCCATCGCCGCAAGGTCGGGACGCGATCCGTACACTCTGGCGTCGCACACGTGACCCGTGGAATCGACCAGCACTCGACACACGATCGTGGGCGCGAACGCCGACGATGAATCCGGAGTGAACGGCGCATCGCCCGACACGAAGACAGGTTCGCCATCGGCGCGGAGCGGATCGATCGCAGCGGTCCCGGAGTTCTGGGTGTTCGTGGCGCGCGAAGCAGGTGTCGATGCGGCCCCGCCCGACCGCGGCGCTCGAGGTGCGACGTACAGACGGACCATTGTCGCCGCGAGAACCGCAGACAGGGCCGCGAGACAGATCCAGCCGACGAGTCGCAATCCTGTGCGCTTGTTCCGCGCTACCGCGGACGGTTCGGGCACGGCATCTGCGCTCGTCCTCGACGGACGTTCGATTCGGGTTGCCGCGTCGGACTCCTCGGCCGGTCGCGGAGGGACCGCCGGATCGACTCGTCGCCGCAGAAGACGGCTGGGAATCGACGGCGGTGTGCGGTCGGGGTCGTACGAATCCCCCATCGGTTGGCCGGCGCATGGAGCCGCCATCGCACGACGGATCGGCTCCAGCCGGTCGGCGCACACTCGGGTGACATACTCGCCCACCTCGCGTGCCGACGCGGGTACGACATGCCCGTGCGCGGCCAGCTCGATCTCGGCTGCGAACTCGCGCGCGGACGCGGGACGCGCGGCGGCCTGGCGGTCGAGCGCACGAATCACGACGGCGTCGAAACACCCGGCGTCCGGACGCAGGCTCGACGGCGCCGCGATCGGCGTGTGCAGCAGCGCATGCATGACCGACGCGTTGCTCTCGCCGCGAAACAGCCGTGTCGCCGTCAGTGTCTCCCAGAACAGCACGCCGAGGGAGAACAGGTCGGAGCGGACGTTTGAGACGCCGTCGACGACTTGTTCGGGCGCCATGTACCCGAGCTTCCCCTTGATCTTGCCGTCACGGGTCGAGGTCAACCGCACTTCGGCCTTGGCCACGCCGAAGTCGGTCAGCCGCGAAACCCCGTCGACGCCGACGAGCACGTTGTGCGGTGAGACGTCGCGATGGACGATCGCAAGGCGCACGCCATTCGGATCCTGCCATTCGTGCGCGGCTTCCAGGCCGGCGAGCGCGTCGAGCACGATTCTCAGGACGATCGGCAGCGGAATGGGCGTCGCGCTGCGCGCCGCGCGGTTTGCGATGGCGCCCAGGTGGTCGCCCTCGATGACCTCCATCGCGAGGTAGTAGCCACTCTCGCCGTATCGTTCGATGTCGAGCGTCGCGACCACGTTCGTGTGCCGGATGTGCGCGGCGAGTCGCGCTTCATCCAGGAACATCGAGACGAACTCCTCTTCGTGCGCGAGATTCGGGTGCAACACCTTGAGCGCGACGAAGCGTGCAAACCCGGCGAGGCCTGAGACCCGAGCGAGATAGACGCTCCCCATGCCCCCCGACGCGAGACGATAGACGACCTCGTAGCGCCCGAGCTGCGTTCCCTCGGCCATCCAAGCAGATGCTTCAAGTGTCGTCGGCATCGCGGGAGATCGAGTCAAAGTCTTGGTGGGCGACGCACCGCGGCAGTTGCGCGCCTGCGTAGACCCGATGCCCATGCTGCCAGCGAGGCGCGGCGGTCCGGTGACGTCGGTGCGTCATCGAAGTCACTGCGTCGTCGCACGGCGAGCGTTCGATTGATGGCGGCACACCGCGACCTCATCGGGTGACGGTGTCGTGACCGTCGCGGGGCGAACCGGGGAATTGCGCGCGCTGGCGCAAGTTCGTGTTGTCGACGTCGTCGTCGCGCACTAAGAGCCGACGCGCGCGCGGCGAATGGGCCGCGTGCGCTGCGATCTCGGACTCGAGACTCGCTTCGGAGGAGGTTCTCATGCGTGCGTTGGGATGGCTCGCGGCGGTTCTTCTTCTCACCGGTCCCGCGTGTGGAACGATGGACCGCGTCGACGCGGGCGACGCGTTCGCGCTCGACAGCGCCGGTGACGCGGGACGCGATGTGCGCGACGACTCGGTCGATGCGTCGGCCGACATCGTGGACGCCGCTGCGAACGACACGATCGATTCGCCCACGGCCGACACCGTCGAAGCCGCGACGGACGCCGGAACACTCGACACGCGTGACGTGGCCTCCAGTGACGCCGTCGACGTCACCACTTCGGACGTGCGCGCCGATACGCCGGGCGACGCTCCGACGGAGGCCGCTATCGACGTCGTGGTGGATTCGCGCACCGACGTCGGGGCCGACACTTCAACCGACGCTGCAACGGACACGATTGCGCCGATCGACGGCGGAGTATCCCCCACGGTGTTCGTCCTGCGCGTGGGCGACGGCACCGCTGCGTTGACGAACGCTTCCACGGCGATCTTTCTCGAGGAGCATCGAGTGAGCGACGGGTCACTCGTGGGCACGCCGATCGCGATGCCGGTGGCGATGAGCGGCACAAACCGACCATTGACGCTCTCAGGCACCGCGACGTCCGAGGGCGGACTCTCGCTCTCCGGTGACGGCCGCTTCCTCGTGGTCGGCGGATACGCGTCAGCGCCTGGAATGGCCAGCATCGCGGGAACGACGTCCGCGGCGGTCAACCGCGTCATCGGTCGTGTCGATCGAGCGGGAGGGGTCAACACGTCCTCGTTGCTCGATGCGGCGTACTCGGGCAACAACATCCGCGGCGCGACGACCAACGACGGATCGGTGCTGTGGGCGACGGGCACGGCGTCGTCGGCAGGTGGCGTCTACTCGATCGCGCTCGGTACGACGGGAGGCACGCAGGTAGCGGCGATGCCGTCGAATCTTCGCCATGTCGGAATCTTCGAGGGTCAACTGTACGCGAGCGCGTCGTCGTCGCCGAACTTCGGGATCGTTCAGATTGGCACGGGATTGCCAACGATCGCCGGTGCAACCGGAACGCTGCTCTCAGGGTTTCCGGTGGCGAGCGGGCCCAGTTCGTACGGCTTCGCGGGGTTCCGGCGAGGCATGGGAACGGGCATCGACACGCTCTACGTCGCCGACGATCGAGCACCGTCGGCGACCGGCGGCGGAGTGCAACGCTGGCAGCTGATGGCCGGGACGTGGACGCTCACCGCGACGTTCTTCGACTCGCTCACCGCCGGGGTCCGCAGCCTCGCAGCATACGTCGATGGCGCGAACGTCGTCGTGGTCGCGAGCACCGCAGAGACACCGCAGCGACTGATCGCGTACACCGACACGGGCACCGTCGCGCCCGTCGCGCGCGTCCTCGCGACCGCCGCTGCAAACGCCGCCTACCGCGGCGTCGCGCTCGCCCCGCGCTGAACGGGCGCGCGAGCGGATCGGCGCACGGACATCACTCGAGTTCGTCACCTCGCGACGAACATCGGCCGCGGCGACAGTTCCCCCGTCGTCACACGAGGGACCCGCGGCTGTCGCGCGCGGGTCCCATCGTCTCGCCATGACGAACGACATGACGAACGAATGGTGGAACCCCGCTGGACTCCGCGTGCAGTTCCAGCCGATCTACGAATTGGAACCACAGCGCATCTGGGCCTACGAGGCGCTGGGTCGCGGACCGGTCGGCGCGCCGGGACCCCGAACGATCATCGAGTGGGCACACGCGAACGGACGCCTGGTCGAGCTCGAACACGGCTGGCGGCGCATCGCGATACGGACCATCGCGCACAGTCGCGAGCGAGCGCACGCGAAGTTCTTCCTGAACGTCGATCCGCGGATCATCCACTGCGTGGACTTCCGACCGGGATTCACGAAGTCGCTGTTGGAGCTGTTCGACCTCCGGCCCGAGCAGTTCGCGTTCGAACTGACGGAGTCGGGACCGCTGATCGAGACTCCCGAGCTCGGTGCGCTGATATCTCACTACAAGACGCAGGGGTTTGGAATCGCCCTGGACGACATCGGACAGGGTTTCTCGTCGCTCTCGGCGGTCGTCCGCCTGCGACCGAACATTCTCAAGATCGACCGTGATCTCGTCGACGGGATCGCCCGCGACGGCATGCGCCAGCACTTGATCGCGTCGCTCGTAACATTTGCCGAGCAGTGCGGCATGAGCCTGATCGCCGAGGGCATCGAGACTCCGCGAGATCTCGTCGCGCTGATCAACTGCGGCGTGCGGTACGGCCAGGGATTCCTGCTCGCGCTGCCTGGCGACCTGTCGTCGGACGACGCTCACGGCCCACAGCCCGTTCCTCTGGTCTGTGCGGCCGAGTCACACTCGCGGTAACGCGAGCCGCGTGAGGGCGAATCGTCGGTTGACACCCAACCGCCCCGGCACTGTCGCAGACCGAGAGCACCATCGGGCGTCATGAGCCCGCCAACGCTGTGGCAGATGCTGAGCGCCCAGGCGGATCATGTGGTTCGCGGTGCGATGCTACTCGAAGCGATCGCCGCGCCCGGTGCCAACGCCGCGCGGACCAGCGCCGAGATCTCGGACATCGAGCAGGCGGGCGACCGAGTCACGCACGACATCATTCTCAGCCTCCAGCGCCACTGGATCGTGCCGATGGAACGCGATCAGACCCACCGGCTTGCGACGGCGCTCGACGACGTGCTCGATCGCATCGAGGACGCGGCGGGCGTCGTCGAAGCGGTGGGCGCACTGGACGGCGACACCTCTCTCGCGGAGGTCACGTCAATGATTCGCGAGATGGCCGTGGGGCTCGCATCCGCGCTCGTGACCCTCGGCCCGCGCGATCGTATCCGCCAGGTGCTCGACAAGTGCCAGGCGATCCACGTCGAGCTTGAACGAACCCGACGCGAGGCACGTGTCGCGCAGGCGACGGCGATTCGCGAAAGCGTCTCCGCCGACCGTTCCCTGCGGGTAGGATTCGTGCTGCGGGCGCTGGCCGCCGTCGCCGATGCCGTCGGCGACGGAGCCAACGTGCTCTCCGACGTCGCGCTCGCGCAACTGTGATTGCGACGGCCCGGCCCGCCCGTTGCGCTCCGGCAATCAGGCCGCGGGTGTCCATGGCGTGGGCGGAGAATCGTTGTCGGCGCTCGCTCGTCGACGGTCCGCGCGCACGAATCGTTCGTCGAGAATGGCGCCAACGTCAATCACCGCGGGCACCTCGCCGCGCGCGATCAGGTCGTGCACGACGGCCCGCAGTCCGACCCAGCTCACGGCGGGCTCGAGGCGCCAGGTTGCCAGTGCGCGCTCGGCCTCGCGCGCCGCGGCGCCGTATGGCAGTTCGAACTCGCACGCGAGCGCGACCGTGAGCACGACCGGATCCGCGATCGCTGCTGCCGCGCACCGCCAGTAGACACGTACGGCGGCGCCGACCTGCACCGATTCCGCGACGAGCGAGTGTTCACTGGCGATCAGAACTGCGCGGGGCCGTCGCACGCGTGCGCGAGGTCCATCGTTGCTGGGACCAAGCGGCACGGCGGGCTCACTGTCAAACGTCGCGTAGTCGGCCGGCGCCACGGCGGCGCAGACAATTCTCGCGCGCAGGCCGCGACAGATCGCGCGAACCGCCGTGGACGCCGGCACGATCGCGATCATCGACGCGGCGTTGGCAACGGCGTCGAGCGGCTCGTTGCGGCTCGCCATCGCCTGCACACGAAGGTCGACGAGGTCTCCCTCGACCACGTCGATCGCGCTCGCGAGCAACGCAGGGTAGGCGGGGGACGGTTCACTCGCGTGAACGCAGAGGGTGATGTCGCGGCGATCGCGACCTGGCGCCATTCGGGCTGGCTGCGGGGTTGGGTTGTTCATGACGCACATCGTGCGCGTCCGCGGCGTCGGCGCGCTGCCAACGCGGTGAAGCTTTCGAAACGGCGGGCGGGAGCGACGACGTGGAATCCACTTCCGAACTCAAGTCAGCGCAGGCGAGGCGCGCAGCACGACCGCGCGACTACGAGAGCACCCCGTGACGCCGCACGACGTGATGCCCGGATCGACGTTCAAAGCGTGGTGGCGCTGCGCGCGTGATCCGTCCACCTTTGGCACGGTCGCGTCTCCGATCGCACGTATCTCGGCCGTGGCTGTCCGATCTGCGCCTGGCGAATGGTGATTCCCGCGACGTCCCTGCGACGAATGAACCGCGCGCTCGCTCGTGAATGGCACCCAACCCGCAACGGTGACCTGGGTCCAGGCGACGTCACGGCGGGCTCCCAGAAGAGCGTCTGGTGGTAGGGCCCGCACTTCACTGACCACGAATGGCAGGCGACGGTCGCCAATCGCAAGAAGACGGGCTGCCCGATGTGCAAGCGCAAGGGCGTGATCCCCGCGGAGAGCCTCGCGGCCGTGTTTCCGGCGATCCCGCGGGATTGGCACGTCGAGCGGAACGGCGATGAACGTCCGACCGAATTCCGGCCCGCCAGTTCGCGGCGCGTGTGGTGGAAGTGCGCGGAGGATCCACGCCGCGAGTGGGAGGCGTCGATCTCCCAGCGCACGCGCATCTCGACGGGTTGCCCGGTGCGCGCGCGCAAGAGGGTCGGCGCCGAGACGTCGTTGCTCGCGAAGTTTCCGTGGGTCGCGCTGCTGTGGCACCCGACGCGCGACGGGGACCAACTGGCATCGGACGTCGCCGCTGGATCGCATCGGCGCTTATGGTGGCAATGTGGGCGACATCCCGCGCACGAATCGCAAGCGCCCGTCCGGTTAGCCAGAGTGCGCCCGTGATCGCGCGAGAGGCCGCGTTCGGAAGCCGCGACCGACGCTCGATTCGCGGCCGACCTGAGCGCGAGTTCCATCCGGCGCTGAACCCCGCACTGACGACCGCCACGTTGAGACTGGGTTCGTCGCGAGTCGTGTGGTGGCGTCGCTCGCGCGAACCGGCGCACGAATGGTCGTGCGTACTGCGCGACCGGCTCAAGCGCCACGGCGTGGGGTGTCCGCGGTGTTCGGGCCGCTCGTAACGTTCGCGACGTCACTGCGCGGGATGCATCCCGACATCGCGCGAATGGCACCCGACGCGGAACGGCGAGCTGCGCGCCGTCGACGTGCGCCCGACGGCGAGCACGCGCGTCTGGTGGCGCTGCGAGCGCAACCCCCGACACGAGTGGCGCACGTTCGTGCACACGCGCGTCTACGTGGGCACGGCTCCACTTCAATCCTCGGATGCGCCGCGTCGGCCGCGATCGCAGCTCGCAGAACGGCAACCTGGCGCCAGCGCCGCGGCCCTCGCGCGGTCTCCCTCGCCGGCCGCTCATCGACGAGGACTTCACGGACAAAGACCGCGCGCGCTTCTGGGACACCGCGAAACGCTCGAAGGGATGCTGGCGCTGGACTGGGCCGCTGGCGCGGCCGAGCCGGTACGGCGTATTCACCGTCGGAACTTCCCGGTACTACGCCCACCGCGTCGCGTACCTGTTCGAGTACGGCGAGGATCCGGGAACGTGGCAGGTGATGCATACCTGCGACGTGCGCGACTGCGTTCGCCCCGACCATCTCGTGTTGGCCACCGTGCGCGAGCGCATCGCTCTCCAGCGTGCACGCGGGCGCCGGCCGGGCGGCGCTGAGCATCCATCGGCGCGAACGTGAGCCGGCGCACGCGGCCGCCCGAGGTGGATTCCGCGACCGCGGACCGCGTGAACGCGCCGCGCTCCTCGCGGAGTGTTCCGCAGCTCGCGAATTTGTCCGCTACTGCGGGCAGTACCACGATGGAATTGGCACGGGCGTCACGTGGCGGGTCAGCAACGCGAGCGCATAGAACAACACGTCGTTCAACAACATGAGCGCGCCGAAGTGCGCGATCCCTTCGACGACGCCCCTGCGCGCGAAGAAACGCCCGGGTGCCGGCATTCCCGCGATCGCGTAGGCGCCGAATCCGGCAAACGCTCCTGCCACGAGCGCCAGCATCGAACGGCCGTACCAGTCCATCGCGACTCCGCGAACTGCGCGCGCCAACTCCCACCGGTGCTGCAGCGGAAAATACCAGAGCACGGGCCAGCGCGCGGCAGCGCTCGCGAGGAACACGATACCGAAGATGAGCCGCGCAGTCAGAAAACCGAGCAGGAGGCGGTGGCTCGGTCGCATCGCTACACACTCCTGACCGAGACGATGAAGATGCCGCTCACGACGTTGAACCACGCCGTCGCGGCCACGAACAGGCTCATGCCCGCGTACACCCGCACGAGCAATCGGTCGTCCGGATCGTTCGTGAGGCGTCCGCCGAGCGCGCCCAGGGCGAGCGCGAGCAGGAGGGCGATCGTCGCCATGTTCTCTTTGAGGTCGAACAGGCTCGAAACCATCGGATGGTGGCGGTCGAGGAAAAGCGCGCGGACGTGGTAACGGTACGTCGGGTACAAGAGCGCCCCGAGCAGATAGACGGTGACGTACGCGGTCGCGACGATCCGGGCGTAGATGCGTTCCAAGCGTAGAGCCCCCTTCCCACGCAGGAACGCAGGCATCCGAAGTGCGTGATGCGTCGCCGAGCCGATCAGCACGATGGCGGCGGCGGCGTGGAGGATGAGCAGCAGCTTGCGCGCGCCGAAAAGAAAGGTGTGAGCATCGGGTGGAACGGCGCAGGGTAGCATCGCGGATCGAGTGCTACCAAGAACCGCGGCCGATGACGAGGGAGCGCGCGACCCGCTTCGATGTTGATGCGGATGTTCGAGAAGCGCCTTCGCGGATACTGCGCCATCTGGTACGCGCGGGGCGAGGCGCCGCTCGGGTGTGCCGAGCCGCGTGACGAGACAATCGTTGAGTACGACCAGGAAGTGCTTCGGGCGATCGACGAGCGGAACGAACTCGAGTGATCGGCGCTGCACTCGCTCGAACCCACGACCGTCGGGACGAGCGCAGTCCTCGCGGTCGGTTGGCGTCCAACCTGGACCGGGCAGCTCTCTTGCCCGGCCGCGGCACCGTCCGTGCCCGAAGACGCTCCGAAAGTGCGCGGCACAAGCGCGGCGATGGTGTGGATGTCGTGCACGTGATCACGCTCGTGACGCACACGACCAACACGGCTCCCGACGTACGTTCCGGCGCGGAGCGGCGCGCGGGTCAGTGCGTCGCGGCGTGACTGCACGTCACATCCTGTGCCCAACTTCCGACTGCGCGCCGGGCGTTTTTCAACCAAAGTCCGCCGTCGCGGACACCGACGCCGTGACGATGAAGATGCGCAACATCGGAATCGACGGTGGGCCGAATATGCGCGGCGCCGAGCGGATCGTGCTATCAAAGCCGCCAATACTCACATCGAACGTCGCTGCGCCGGCCGCGCGGCGGACGCGGCGAGAGAGCAGCCGCCGCACGGAGGGCACTATGCCGAAACGATCGGCCTTCTCTTGGGCCAGGATGGCGCCCGTTTACTTTACCGCACGCATCGGCCCGCGGAGGATGATGTCCTGGCCGCGACGCTCGCAGTAGCGCTCGCGAAGCTGCCGGATCGCTGGGATCGGACGCTCGAACTCCTCACGCGCGCACGAGGGACGACCGTTCCGCATCCCGACGCAGCCGTGGAGGCCGCACTCGATGCGCCCGGCATTCCGCGCGCGCTCGTCGACGAAGCTCAGCGCGCCGTTCTGCGCGACGGCGATCACTCTCGCTACGGCGTCGTGCAGGCGATTACGCTCGTCGCGCACACCACGAATTCCGATCCCGACGTGCGATTCGCGATGGAGCGCGCGGCGGGGATGTATCTGAACGCGGCGTGATGTGCCTCGCACTCTGAACGCCCGACTCGATGAGTCGGGCGTCTTGTGATCCAGCGATCGGCACCATTCAGCGCTTTCGTCTCCCGAGCGAGCTCGTGCATTTCCGAGCTTCACATTGACGTTCGCAACGTCGGTGAAGACGCGGCACAACTTGCATGCGAAGTCCATAACAGCGGGCGGTGACGTGTCGAGGTAGGTGTCATTTCCATCTGTGAATTCAGACTAAAACGCGATTCGCGAGCGACGAAAATTGACCGAGGGCGAAACGCGCGATTGAACGGTTGACGGCGAGGTCGAATCAGTTGAAAGGTTGTTTCGACCAGCGGCGAATTCGACGCCGCACCAACGCAGAACCCCGAAGCAGCGGAGCGCCGAAGCAACACATGGGAAGCTCATCGATCGAATCGAGTCCACGTCAGTGCCGCGCTCCGGCGGATGCGCGCGCTGCACGTTCAGTGGAACGGACGGTCGCGGTGGCCGGTCGATCGACGGCGTGGCTCCGCCATGGTGCGGTCCGTTCGGCGGTTCAATTTCTTCATTCCGGCGTTGGGGTTTCGCCGGAACGAATCAGATTCGACCCCGACGGAGCAGTCTGATGGCGATGCATCTTCTGGCTTTCCGTGGTTCCGGTGTCTTGACCACCTCGAGCGTCCGCCAGACCCCGGTGACGGACAGCATCGTCGCGGTGTCGAACACAGCCTTCGTGCTCGAGCAGGCGATGGAGGCGGTCGCGGTGTACGCGGGCGCCTCGGGCATCACGCTGGCACAGGTCACGATCCCAGCGAGTCCGCTCGCGAACGCTCTGGTCCGGCCGATCGATGTCTCAGCGACGCCGTCGTCGGACCCAAACGTGGCGGTGTTCTCCGACGCGCCGCTCCGCATCGCGCAACAAACTGAGTTGGCACTCGTCGGGACGGGGAGCGGCGGGACGCTGAACGGCGCGGTTTTGCTTCGCGACCGGTTCGAGCCTATCCCCCCGGGTGAAGCGATCACAATCCAATTCACCGCGGCTTCGCAGGCCGTGCCGACCGCCTACGCATGGTACACGCTGACTGGCGTCACGTGGTCCCATACGCTGCCGCCGGGACAGTATGCGGTAGTCGGCTTCGAAGTGTTCCGCACCACCATCGTCTCGGCGCGCCTGATTCTGCAGGATCAGATTTGGAGGCCTGGTACGATCGCGATGCAATCGGTCGGACTGCGAACGCATCAAGTCTTCTATGACGGGTCTCTGGGCGTCATGGGGCGCTTCCCGGCCTACGCGATGCCGTCCATCGAGATCGTCGCGGACGCGACGACTACCACTGCTGAGGGATACGTTCGCATCGTGAGGGTCGCGTGACGCGCCGAACGCACGCCGTCGGCCGGAGCCATTCTCCAGACCGAGATCCAACGGGCAGGGAGTAGCAGATGGCGATCCACATGGTTGCGTACAGTGCGGCGCTCTCGACGACCGTCACAAGGCGCGCGCCGGTATCGGACACAGTCATCCGCTCATCGAGCACGGCGTTCGTCCTGGAACGCCCGATGCATGCCGTCGCCGCCTATGCCGGGGCCGCGGGCATCACCAGCGCCAGGATCTCGCTGCCACGCAGCTTGCTTTCTCCAGCCTACATCAGGCCGATCGACGTCGCCGCCAACCCAGTGACGGACCCGAACGTGTACCGGATCGACCCACCGCTGACGATCGAGCCCGCGACGGACCTCGCCATGGAGGCCGCGGGGTCGTCCGGGACACTCTTCGGAATTGTTCTCCTACGGGACCGGTTCGAACCAGTTCCCGCGGGCGAGGCGGCGAGAGTGTACTTTGTCCAAACGTCCGCCCAGACGCCGACCGCGGGAGCGTGGACCTCGCTGACGAACGTTCTCTGGTCGACCGGAGGAATTGCGGGACGCTGGGCGATCACCGGCATGGAGATCTTTCGTACGGACATCATCGCGGCGCGGCTCATCCTTCAACGTCAGCTCTGGCGCCCTGGCACGATCGGAATGCAGGCGGTCGGCGGTCGGACACACAACATGTTCTCCGACGGCTCACTCGGCGTGATGGGGACGTTTTCAACGTACTCGCCGCCCACCATCGAGATCCTTACGGCCGGGACTCCGGGGTCCACAGTCTGTGAGGGTTCGTTGCGCGCCGTTCGAATCGAGTAACGACGGGAGGCCCACATGGCTGGCAGATGCTATCTACGTTTGAACAACAGTACGGTGAGCACCTCTCTCGCCATAATCACAGGTGCAAATCCGGCTCGCCGTCGGATCGTCTTTACCGCGCCGGACCTCTCGCGCGTAACGTTGGCCTTCGACGCCACTGCCGAAATCGATCAGGGCCCGACGCTCTACCCGGCGGGTCCACATCTCGACATCAACTCGAACGATCACGGGGACGGTCCGACGAAGGCGTGGTACGCAATTGCGGCGGTCGCGACGCGCATCGCTTGGTTCGAGGTCATCGAGGATGAGACCATGCAGGCTCCTCAGGGAGGACGGTAGCCATGGCGGCAGGGCTCAGTCAGGATCTCGGGAGGTCAGCGTACTTTACGGGGTTCAACAGCGGGTCGGCGGTGTACCGACTCGACCTCAGCACGGTGGACGCAAATATCGATCTTCCGTCCGGCCTCTACTACGCGAGGCTCATGAGCAACGATGCCTCGGTCGCGGCGCTCGTACGGTACGGCGCCACCGCTGCTTTCCCGGCCAATGGTGGAACGGGCGCCGGCTTTATCGTATTGGGAGCCGGGGGAGATGTCCGATTTCAGGTGACGGGCGGCACGGTCAACACCCACGCGATCTTGAGCGCCGGGACCGCGACGATGTACTTTGTGAAGGTGTTCTGATTCTCGCGAGGTCCGCGGCAGAGGAGGCCCTCGAGTGCGACGCGATTGGCGAGGTGCGGTGACGCAGTTGGCGCAAGCCGCGCCGGGCACTCGGACCAACCGCGGGGCCCAACGGCCCGCGGTCTTGCGGCGTCGAGAGTCGGCGAGTTGCTGCCTCTCCGGACCCGGCAGGGGGCCGAGTTGCTCCGATCGGAGAATTTCGTGCCGTCGATGTGGATGACTGGCCGACGATCGCCGCTAGCCGCTGCGGGAATCGCACTCGTGCTGCACGCTGGCGCGACGTCTTGCGCGGCGCGTCGTTCCCGCGACGACGTTCCGCGTTCACTCGTCGGGTTGCGGCAATTGCGCGGCGTCGCAGCATTCAGCTCTGGAGCAACGTGCGCCATCACGCGGGACGGGATGGTCTACTGCTTGCGCACGGCACTCGGACGCCGGAGACAGCAGCAGGCGAGCGCGGACGATTCGCACACAGACGCGGTGACAAGCTGGGGACCACTTGTCGCCGAACACGTACCACTGCCGGAGCCGGCGGCCCAATTCAGTGACGATCTCAGATGCGCGATCTTGACGAGCGGCCGAGTATTCTGTCCGCGGACGCTGGCGGAGGGTCCCGTCGAGCACTCCGCTCTAATCGCCTCGTTGACGAACGTTCGGACGCTCGCGTCGAGTGCTGGATCGTTCTGTGCGCTGCTCGGCGATGGAGCCACAATGTGCGGCGGGCTGTTCGAGGAAGAGTCGACGCCGACGGACGGAGATGATCTCGACGCCGAGAATCGGACGCGCTCCCGTCCGTCATTTGAGGCAGGCGCGGTGATGACGCCCGCCGGGGTTCCCCGTCTGAGATCGCTCGTCGGCGCCGCAGCGGGAGCGTACTGCGGGACGGCCGACGACGCTTCCGTGATCTGTTTTAGTATCAGACTGAGTGCCGACCATCGCACGCTTCGAGGAGTCGTCGCTGCCAATCTTGGGCTCCCCCGAGATCCCGCGAGCCTCCGCGCGGCGCGTCTGGGGATGTGTGCGCTGTACTCCAATGGCGAGTTCTGGTGCGCCGGCCAGCGGCTGTTCGCGCCGGAATGCCGAACGGGAGAAGTCCGCTATTACCGAGGCGATGAATCGCTGACGTGCCTGTCACGCGATGCCGGCCACACCTCGCTAGTGGCGACGGACGCCGCGGACGCCTCAGTCGACGACCACGTGTGCGTGCTCAACCGAGCGGGAGTTGTTTCGTGCTACGGAGACAACCGGATGGGGCAGTTGGGCATCTCTCCGACGCCTCCGCGTCTGCGCTGGGTCTTGCGTCGGCGTTGTCACTCCTTCGAACAGGCGTGCAGTACGCGGTGGTGGACGCCGGTTGACCGACTGCCTGCCGACGAGATCCGAGAAGATGCAGGTGCCGACAACACAAATACGTTTCGCTTTGCCGACACGTACGCGTTCGTCCCGGGTTGGACGGTGCTTCCGGCTGGCGACTGCGTCGGCGTCGGCGTGTCGCCCGGACTCTCGTGCGTTATCACCCGTGCGCATGAAATTCGGTGTTTTGGAAACGGAACGGCGGCCGGATTTGGAGCCCTCAGCCCGCTCGCTTCCGCACAGCCAGTCTATGTCCGAGCCGCAGCCATGGCGGAGCGGACTGATGCAGCCCGCCCGTGACGGCAACCGCTGAAGCTCCGCGCATTGGGCAACTGACCCGCCAAAGGAAGGATTTGAGTTACGTCGATGCCGCGACTAGAACCGTCGAGTGATCTTTACTTAGTGATCGACGGATCTGGGCCGAGCCAGATCAGTGTAGCCGTGCGCGATGACGACGGTCAATTGACGTCGCGACCGATCACGTGGCCTTCTGTTCCGGGGATATCGTTCCCGCCGAATGGCAGTCCCACGGGAGTCTGCGCACTCGCGAGCGGTGCCACGCGCCGGACGACTGTCGCGAGACTCACCCTCGGGGCACAGCCTGGGGCGGCGGGCGGACCGGACCACTTTCTCGTTCGGATCAACGTTCGGCGGAGCGTTATTGAGATCGTTCCGGCGCTCCGCCACCTTACGCTTGATCGATGGGATCCGGAGCCTGGCGACCCCGCGCTCGATCCCGATCCGGCAAGAAAGTACCTTCCGGTCTTCGCGCGGTTCGACGACGGCAGCCTCGGCGACGTCTCGCTCATCCCCGGGTTTTTCCGCGTGGTCGAGACCACACCAAGTCCCGCGAGCCCGGTCGAGATCCAGACTCTTGCGCCGTCAGGTGGCTTGTTCGCATCGGCACCCACCGGTTGGCTCTGGGCCCGGCCCGGAGCGACTGGCGCCGTGGACGTTCGTGTGTCGAGATTCGCGTCGCTCGCTCCGTTTTCGCTGGTCACCATCGAGGTGCCGAGCGTCACGGCTTTCACACCCGAAGTCCGTCTGCTTCATCCCCTTGGCGCCGTCCAAGGTCAAGTGTCGGATCGTGCGAATTTCTTGCTGCTGGCTGAGGGATTTTCAGATCGCCAGTTTTTTTGGGATACCGCACACCGTGTTGTTCAGGAGATGATCGAGCGCGAGTGGAATCAACCGATCTCTCGACTCCGCGACGATATCAACATTTGGGGAGCGTTCGTTCAGAGTCACGACGAAGGCATCGGCGTCGCCAATGTACTCTGGCCCGACGTCGGCGGCGGCACCGCCGGGATGAAGGGAGTCGACGTTCCGGGCTTCGTCGGATCGGATGCGGCCGCCGCCGACGCGCTAGCTCGCATGCTCACCGACCACCCGGACGACTGGTTCGCCCTCGATCCCGGGCATCAGGCGGTAGCACTCGCGGGCACGCCCGGCGCTAGCGGCGCCACCGCGACTCTTCTTCGCGGTCTCGTGGACGCACTCCGCCGCAGCGGTCACTGCGCCGCCCGGGATACGCGACTAGGACTTTCGTTTTCCGTCACTGCGTCGAGCCCGGTCCTGAGACAATCGCGCGGCGCAGGCCCCAGCGCCGGCGACCTCATGCTCGAGTGGTTGGCGCCGCGGACGGTCGACCGGGCGATTCAGCCCGATGCACGACGCCACCGCGAGTGGACAGCGAGCGTCGATCGCTGCCTCGCGATGCTGCGCTACGCGGGGCTCCCGCAACTCGGCGCGCTTTGGCGCGCTGCCGCCACGAGTGGCGATGATCGTCGTGTGGGGTTCCTGGTTTACGACGAGCAGCGCGGCGGTTTCTTCTCGCCGTTGCTCGGCAATCGGATGGCACTCTCGATCGGACGACTCCCCTATACTCGGACTACGAGTGTGCCGAACCCTGGCATTCCAGAATCGAGTCTACTGTCAATTGCGCCCGTCGCACCCCCGCCGATGACGCACTTCCAGGGTCCGGTTGAGACGGCAAGCCGTGTCGTACACGAATTCGCCCACGCCCACGGCTGCGGGGACGAGTATGACTACGGCGGCGCGCCGGTGTCCGGAATGTTTGTCGCGCCACGTGATGAGTCGCGGAACATCTCCGGCTTCGGGAATGTCGAGCACTCGAGCGACATCACTCTCGAGGGGGCGCGTTCCTCTCTCGCGCGCGTCAAATGGAACTGGCACCGAATTGGCGCGGCGAGCGAGATAGTCGCGGCGGTTTCGCCCCCGAGCGGCGCTGCAGCCGCGGTCGGGTTGCGTGTGTCCGCGCTCGATGCCCAGCATTGGTTGACCGCGCAGACCGCCGACGCGAGTATGCGCGTCTACATCCGTGCCCACCTGGGACCGCGCGGCGATGTGCCGACGTTCGGCGGCGTAATCGGACCTTTTACGGTGCAGTTGTCGCCGCCTGGGCCACCGGACGCGAGCGGCAACGTGACGCTCTCCGTTTTGCCGGCTGCCGGCGGTGGCTCGCTAGCGCAGTGGACTGACGCCGTTGGACCGGGCGGCCAGCTGCCGCGACGCAGCATTCTCTACTCGCCTCTTCGAGACGGCAGCGCCGAACGGACACTGATCCCGCAGCCCGTCGCGGCCTACCTTGCCGCCGCGTGGGCGGGCGTACAGCCTCGAGTCGATCGCCGCGTTCCAGTCACGCTTCGTTCAGTCCTGCCCGGCTCGATCGCCACCTCGTCGCCGGTGGCGACACCTCCGCCTGTGCTCCCCGCTGATGCACGCTGCGCGACTCCGGGGAGCGCGATCGACGAAGCTCCATTCGTTCCAGCGTCCCCGCCGCCCGGCGTCACTTCCAGTCTGCTCGCGGCCTACTCAGCGCACATCACCGGCGCTGCGCTCTCCGCCGGCCGAGTGGTCGGGATTTACGAGGGCGCCATGTATTACTCGTGCGGCGTCTATCGACCAGCAGGTGCTTGCAAAATGCGGGTCGAGGCGTCCGACTCTGGGCTGTACGCAAGTCCATTCTGCTTGGTTTGCAAGTACATATTTATCGGGGCAATTCGGCCGCTCCGACTCGTTGGTCTGTCGTAGTCGTCCGGAGGTTGAACCGTGTCTGGGCTGTCTCTCGAATCCGTCGGTGAGTTCGTCGGACGCATCGGCATCCGAATGCTTGCGCTGGTTTCAAGTGAGCCGGGACTCGACGAGTTCCTGCGATTTCAGGGCTGGAATGTTCGCGCCCGGGACATTCCTGTCGCGCGAGTTGCCATGGCAGCACAGAGTCTGAAAGACCGAATCGAGTCGCTCGTCGGCGGCCGCGTCACGCCCGCGACCGTCGCGCTAGTCCTTCGTGATGCTCGGACGCTCGGCGACGCGCTTGTCGACTTCGCAACGCTCCCACCTCCGGCCGGTGCTCCGGCAGGCTTCACGGAGGCGTTGGTTCAGGACTTACTAACCCACGTCATGAGTGGCGCGCTCGGTGATGTCGCCCCGACCATCCGCAGCGTCCTGGCCGCCGCGGGCATTGTTCGTCGTCGACTAGTCCCGAGCAGCCCAATTCGTGGGCAGTACTTGCGTTTGGAGATCGCACCCGCGGCGATCGGACGACTCGTCGCAGATCCTGGAGGCGCCATGGCCGACGCGTTCGGCTGGCGAACCGCTGGCTTCCAACCGCTCGACGTTCTCGAGCCGATTCTGGACGTTGGTGCTCGCGCAGGTCTACGAACCTATGCTGGAGACCTTGACCCAGAGTATGTGCGGCTGTTCCTACCGGGTCTCGAGCCAGCGGCGTCGGGTCCCCGGCAGATCGTCGTGCCGCTGGTGGCCTATGACGGTGGCGCGGCTCGCACGCGCCTCGGGCTGATCGTCGCCGGCCTGCCATCCGTCGGGAGCGAGCTTCCCGGAATTGGCGCGGCGGTCTACGCCGAGGGGACGGCGGACCTGTCGCTTCTCGCGAGCGAGCAATTCACGATAGGGGTTCGCGGCGAGTTCGCCGCGGGGCGTTCATTCGGCATCGTCGTCCGACCATCTGGGCTCTCGATCGCCGGCTCGAGCGTCGGGTCACCGAGTGCTAGCGTTTCGATCAGCGTTCTCTTCGGCTCGCCGACTGGTTCGCCGCGGATACTGGTCGGCACGCCTGACGGAAGCCGCATTGAATTCGCGCGGCTGCGCGGTTCGGTCGGCCTTAGTGCGCAGGTAGGGCGCCAGCCCGATGCCGCGCTTGAGTTTGGGGTGGTTGGTGCGCGAGTGGTGCTGCGTGCGGGCGAGCGAGACGGCTTCCTGCGCGCGATTCTCCCTGCGGAGGGCTTCGCGGCGCGTTTCGACGCCTCCATTCGCGTTGCCGTGTCCGGTCGCGTCTGTTTCGCGGGATCCGGTGCGCTCGAACTCAATCTTCCGACCACGATTCCGCTCGGTCCTTTGTTGATCGACGGCGTGTCGCTCGTTGTTCGCCCTGACGACGCAGGAATCCGCGCGTCTGCGGGTGCCAACGCGATCGTCACTCTCGGGCCCCTGCGCGTCGCGGTGAACGGTGTGGGTCTCGCCGCCGGCGTGATGTTTCCAAGCTCGATGGGCGGCAACGCCGGTTTGGTTCACGCCGAATTCGCCGCTGCCCCTCCCACCGGCGCCACGGTCCAGGTCTCCGCCGGCCCCGTCTCCGGCGGCGGGACTCTCCGCTTCGACAACGCCGCCGGCCGCTACTCCGGCGCCCTCGCATTGCGCATCGGTCCGGTTGCTCTGAACGCGCTCGGTCTGATCGAGACCCGCTCGCCGAACGTTCAGGGCGGCTTCTCGATGCTCGTTCTGCTCTCGGCAGAGTTCCCTCGCGTACCCCTCGGTTTCGGGTTCACGCTCGATGGCGTCGGCGGCCTCGGCGGCGTCCACCGGTCAGTCAACACCGAGGCGCTCCAAGCCGGCGTTCGCGCTGGAAACCTCGGTCACATCCTCTTCCCGAGCGACCCCGTCGCGAACATTGGCCGTCTGCTCGGCGAACTCGAACGGGTATTCCCCGCCGCTCAGGATCGGTACGTGTTCGGCCCCGTCGCGAAGTTTGGTTGGGGAACCCCGAAAGTGATCTCGGCCGAGATCGGCCTGATGATCGAGCTACCGGAGCCGATCCGAATCGTGCTGCTTGGTCAAATCGAGGCGTTCTTCCCAACCCGGCAGGCCGCCGTCGTCGAGTTGCACGTCGATGTGCTGGGCATCCTCGACTTCGGGCGCAAGGAACTCTCGATCGATGCGCGGATCCACGACTCCCGCTTGGCGGTCTTCTCGCTCGAAGGCGACATCGCATTCCGCGTGAACTGGGGCGACGAGCCGTATTTCATGGTCTCGATCGGCGGTTTCAACCCTCACTTTCAGGCACCCACTAATTTCCCGACGCTGCGCCGACTGCGCCTCGCGCTCGGAGTTGGCAACAACCCTCGGCTACGCCTCGAAGCGTATTTCGCGCTCACGTCGAACACTCTGCAGTTCGGCGCGAGCGCGGAACTTCACGTCGATATCTTGATCGTGACGATCGACGGGAGCTTGAGCTTCGACGCTCTGATCACGTTCTCGCCGTTTGCGTTCCGTGTGGACTTCGAGGCGTTTGTCTCGGTGAAGGTATTCGGGCTGACGCTCCTCGCGATTCGCGTACGAGGACTGCTTGAGGGTCCGCGTCCGTGGCACATCGCGGGCGAGGCGCACCTCACGGTCTTGTTTTTCGAGGTGTCGGCGAGCTTCGACATCCGGTTTGGTGAGATTGGCGGCGACGAAGAACACCGCGCGGAAGTCGACATCGGCGCTCAGGTGGCCGCAGCCCTTGGCGAGGCGGGCGCGTGGAGTGCGGAGTTGGAGCCCGGGCGCGCGCCGGCAGTCACGCGGCGGACGCTCGTCGGCGAGGAGGCGGATCTGGTTCTCGTCGACCCGGACGGGTTCGCGGTCGCGCGGCAGAAGGTCGCGCCGTTGCATCAGCCGCTGACTCGGTTCGGCAACGAGCGGCTCGCCGTCGCACAAGAGATCGGCGTCGAGAGCGTCCATGTCGGCGAGGATGGCGCCACGCCGGATGCGGTCCGCGACTTCTTCGCAGCTGGTCAGTTCGTTGACCTGACGGACGCGGAGCGGCTGTCACGACCGTCGTTCGAGAAGATGCAGGCCGGCGTGCGCGTTGCTGGAACGGGACCGCGCTACGGCGTCGCCGTGTACGCTCGCATCGGCTACGAGACAATTGTTCTGCGCAACCAGGATCGCGTGAGCCGCCACGTCGACTACGTCGCACCGGCACTGCTCGGCGTCGTCCTCTCGGGGATCGCTTCCGAGGAGCACCGCACCGCTGGCAACGACGTGAGCCGCTTCAGCCCCGCACCGGGATCGGTGCCCCGTGTCGGGCTCGCCGACGAAGCGTTCGCCGTCGCCGATGCCACGACGTTGCGTGCGACGGAATCGGTGCGCTCTGACGGGACGATGGGATCTGCCGCCGGAGCCCTCTCGACATACGACGCGAGTCATCCCGACGAGCGCGGCGCGCGTGTCGTAGTACCGACGTTCCTGCTCCGGAGCGCAGCATGACTGCCGCACCTGTCTCCGGCCGGTATCTCCCGTTCCTCCGTCGTGGCGTGTCGGCGGACGTCTCGACCGACGCGGGTGGCGGGTCCGGCCAACGCGCAAACGTGGAGGTAGTGATCCGCCTCTCGTCGGGCGGTACGTTCCGCGACGTTCGCCGCTCCCTCGCCCTCGCGGGACCGGGCGATCTGATCAGTCTTGCAGACGGCGTGGTCAGTAGGATGTATCCGCTGCCGGACGTATTCGACGCAGAGCCGAACTACTTCGCGCTCGTCGAGTTCCGTCAGGCGGACCTCCCGTGGCGGTACACGCCGAGCCGGACGCCGCGAGACGGCGACGCGAGCCGGCTGATGCCGTGGCTGCGGTTGATCGTGCTGAGCGATGCAGAGTTGGGCGACAACGTGAGCCCTGCGACGTCGACCAAGCCGCTCCCGAGCGTGGTCATCACTTCGCCGTCCACGGTATTGCCGCCCGCCGACCAAGCGTGGGCGTGGGCCCACGTGGAAGTGAAAGACGAAGTGGCGTCCACGCCCGTCAGCGAGGTTCTCGACCACAACCCCGAGCGCTTCGTCGCGCGCCTGATGTGCCCACGGAAGCTCGTCGCGCGGACCGCCTACACCGCGATGGTGGTTCCGGTGTTCCAGCGTGGACGGATGGCGGGACTCGGGCTCGACCCAGGCAACGTTGACGCGAGTGAACGCGCGTGGAACGCGACGTCAACGCGTGTCGAATTGCCAATCTATTACCGGTGGCGGTTCGGGACAGGGGCCGAGGGCGACTTCGAGGCGCTCGTTCGCCGCCTCGAACCGCGTGAGTTGCCCGCCGGCGTTGGTGTTCGCAGAGCCGACATGAGCGATCCCGGCTTCGGCCTGCCGTCGGCGTCGTCATCTCCGATGCGTTTGGAGAGTGCGCTCGAGCCGATTCGGCGGAGTGAGACGACGTCGCCTGGCCCTATCGGTCCGGCGGAGCCAGCGTGGGACCCAGCGCAGCGCGGAGCCTTCGTCGACGCGATCACCTCGCTCTTGAACCTCGCCGGGACACGCGTTCGGCCCCCGACGCCCGGCACGCCCGAACTCGGCGACACGGCCAACGCGCGTGTGCTCACGCCGCCGCTCTACGGTGAGTGGCACGGCGAACGCTCGTCCGTCGACGACCGCGTGACCGACTGGTTTTCGCAGCTGAACACGAATCCTGTTTCGAGGGCCGCGGCCGGCGCGGGCACGTCGGTCGTCCAAGCGCACGATGATGCCTTCGTTGCGGCGGCGTGGAGACAGTTCGAGGACATCGCCCGTATCAACCAAAGCCTCCGATTTGCGCAGGTGGCGCGTGAAGGCGCCGCGCACATCTACGCGCGCGACGTCATTCCGTTGTCGCTCGACGGAGTGATCGCGTTCGCGACTCCCGTGCTGAACCAAATCATGCATGGCGGTTCGACCGTGCATGCCGCGTTGCGAGCGAGCCCCATCCCTGCGGGCATTCTTGACCCGCAGTGGCGAAAATTGACGCGCCCGCGCGGACCCATCGGGCTGCGCCAGAACCGGCCCGATGCGGAACTGGGATCGCTCCTCGACCGGCTCAACCGCGGCCTGCTTCGACTGGCCCCTCCGCCACCGCCGCCGACTGAGGCACTCAGTTTGCTCGGCGTCGCTGCTCGTGCGGCGAGCTTGCTCGGCCGAGGCGTCGAGGCGCAGGCGGTTCGCGATGCTGCTCGCGATCTTTGCGCGTCGCATCAGCTACTCAGCGCGATCGGGCTCTTTCGACGGTTCACGAGTTTCGCGTCCCCGCGACCGGCGCTCGAACAATTCGTGCTCGATGCTGCGGGCGGTCGGTGCGACGCGGCGGCCGTTGACGCCGTTCTGGCCGAGATCCCAACCCAACCGAATTTCCTCGCGAGAGCTAACCCCGGCCAGCCGCAACAGCCCATCGACACGCGCCCCACCGTTTCGGGCCCCGACTCCGAATCCGCCGCGATGTTCCGGCAGGCGCTCGGCAGCTTCCTGCGCGATGCCTGCGCCCCCCTGATTCCGGCTCGCGTCCGACGCCCCATGGACCTCGGCGGCGCCGTCGGGGCAGTTGTCGCGGCGCTCGACCCGCGCCGGACGATCCCTGCGTCGCTCGCGGCGCGGCTCCGCCTGTCGCCGGGCGTGCTTCGGGGACCTGACCCGTTGTCTCCGATCCTGGGCATTCCCGATCTCGGGATCGCTATGTACGCCCCGCTACGAGACTTGTCGCAAGAGTGGATCCTGCCCGGCGCCAATGACATCCCGACGAACACGATGACCGTCGTCCGGAGCAACCAGGCGTTCATCGAGTCATTCATGACGGGCGTGAACCATGAGTTCTCGCGAGAGCTGTTGTGGCGGGAATTTCCTGCCGATCTCCGTGGGAGCTTCTTCCGCCAGTTCTGGGACCCGGGGATCCAACTCGACCGAAGCTCCTCCGCAGCCGAACGGCGGCGCGACATCACGGCGATCCACGACTGGGCGGAGAACTCGCCTCTCGGCTCGCATCCCGTACGCCCTCGATCGAGCACCGGAAGCGAAGTGGTTCTCGTCATTCGCGGCGACGTCCTGCGGCGCTATCCGCAAACGACGGTGTACCTGACGCTCGTGAATGCCGATGGAAGTGGCAGCGGCACTGAATGGTATCCGGTATTCTCGGGCAGCCTCCGACCCGAGGCGGCGCTCCGAGGTTTCGACGTCACGGACACCGAGATCACGCGCCCGGCAGTTGACGCGTCGCCACAATACTTCTTCGTCTTGCAGGAACCCGTCACCGAGTCGCGCTTCGGTCTCGATGACGGTCCGGCGGCCGCAGTCCCGTCGGGCAGAGACGGCCTTGCCTGGTCGCACGTCGGGCTCAGTGGCGCTTCCTACGTCGATCTTGGCATCGAGACGATCGCTGCCACACCGCCTGGGACCGCGTCGCGGAGCGTGCCCGGTTCGGTCGTCGAACCGGGGGTTGGATCATTCCCGCTGACCGTCGCGGCGGGCGCGACAAGCGCGACAGTCGCGTTTCTGACGTTTCAGTCGCCGGTACGCGTTCTGATCGCCGCGCGAGAGATGCTGCCGACATCCGGAACAGGAGGGACGAGCGGTGGCGTCAGCTGACTACGAGAACGCGCTTCGCGACTTGGCGGAGAAGCGGGCCGCGCTCGCCGCGGCGCAATCGGACGCAGCAGCCGAGTCGTCCAAGAGCAGCGACTCCGCAACGCCTTCACGTACGTTTGCAAACGTCGGGTCTCCGCTCCCCGGCATCGCACCGATCGCCATGACCCGCGAGATTTCGGCGAGCGCGCCGCCCGTGGGATCTGCTCCCGCCGAGCACGCGGCACCGACGCTGGCATTCGCAGCCAGCAATGCCGTGCTGCAATCCACAACCGGTGTTCCGCTGGCACTCGCTGCTACCGGCGCAGCGCCGAAGGGTGCAACTGCCGACGTCGCCGCGAAACCGACCATGGGCAAAGGCGCATCGGCGCCTGCCGACGTGATCTCAGTCGCGCTCCCGTCCACCGCCAAGACGCCGACTTCGCCGAGCACCGAAGCGATTCTGCACCAGCCGGACACGCTCGCGCAGTTTTCGGCAACGCCGCCCGGGACGCCCAAGTCGTTGGCGAGCATCCCCGACACCAAGCTCGCCCCACCCGCCAATGCGTCGACCGCAACCGAGTCCGCGCGCGTCGCAGTCCTTCGAGCATATAGCGACCTGCGGGGTCTGATCCGAGGCGCGCTTGGTCCCGACGCACGGGCGGACGCGGCTCGGCTCGACCCGACGTACCCGATCGCGTTCCTTCCTGTGCGAATCGAGACCCGGATCGTCGCGCGTCCGGCGCAGCTCCTCGTGCGGGTCTATCCGGATGAGATCTTCGCGGACGGGCACGAACCAGACCTCACGGACGACGAGTGGAACGCTGGCGTCCTGCACTGGACAAAGATCCGCGCTGGCGCTGCGCCGATCGACCGCTGGAGGATCCTCGTCGGCAACTTCGGCGCTACGCGCTCAGCATGGATCGCGAGCCGGACAGAGCCAACAGTTGGAACCTGGCCGCCAGTGTTTCCGCCGCGCGGCACGGTGAGACCCGCCTCATGGTCCCGCGCCGTCGAGGCGCGCCTGCTTCCGAATCGATGGGTGTTCGCGACGGCCGATTCTTCGGGACTCCGGATTCGGGGCGTCTCGAGCGCGGTCGACCCGCACATGCCGCTCACGGTTTCGCCGGACGAGCACGTGCCGCGCGTGAGGCTGGACGGAGACGGGCCCGAGATCGCTCAGGATCTCCTCTGGACCGTCGACTTCGATCGCGCCATCGACGCGGGCATGGCGCAGCGGATCTCCATCTCGGACGTCGAAGCTACGGAGGGCATCGAACGCCTCTTGGTGTTCGGTGTTCGCTCACTATCGAGTGCCGCGCACAGCGCCGAAGAACTCGAGGCGCTTTTCAATGCTCATCACTACACGCAGGGCGTCGCATTCGTACGTCAAGGGACGCGCACGAATCACACGCAGCGATTCCCAGCAGAGTTTCCGCCGGCTGATCCACAGAACGGCCGTAGCTTCAACGTCGAGCGGTGCACTCGGCGAGAAGGCGACGGACAACGTCTGGTGCGTGCACTTGGAATGAATCCGATGGTCGTGGAACACGTCGCCGACGCGTGTATCGACGAACAGCCTGTCGCGCGCGCGATGCGGACGGCGCTCTGGCCCGCGACGCTCGGGTACTTCCTCAATCAAATGCTCGCGCCGCTCCTCTCGCGCGACGACGTTGAACACGTGCGCAAGTTCTTCGTCGATCACGTCACGGCGCAGGGTCCGTACCCGGCTTTCCGGATTGGCCGCGTGCCGTACGGAGTTCTTCCCGTGACGTCGATAGAGAATTGGCGACCTCGAGCCGGGGCGAAGGGAGCGGACGTCGCCATTCCTGCGCTTCTGCGGCGCCTCCGGTCGGCGTGGCTGAACGGCGTCGGCGCGGTCGCCCGCGTGGGCCAGACCAGCGACCCGGATGCGGACCTCGCGAACGCGCTCGCGCTCGACGCCTCGACCCGAGAGGTGCGGGTGCGCGCAGCGATGGGGCCCGTTCTGCTTCTGAACGCACTCCGGCTCTTCGGGGCGGACACAGCGCTTTGGTTCTCTGCTAGGCACGACATCATGCGACTGGTGTTGGCCCGCCTCGACATTCGTCGAGAGGATATCGTGATCGCTGGCGTTCACTACGCCGACTCGAACCCTCTGTTCGCGCCGCCGCTCGTCGTTCCCGCCACGACGCCGCCAGATCCAGGACTCGTGAACGCGTACGTCGCGAAAATCATGACAGCTAGCGCGGAGGCGCTGCGGGATGGGCACGTCGATGTTTCCCCCGAAGCGGCTGCGACGCTGTTGTTCCGCCTTCTGCGCCACGCACGTCTGACGGAGTACGCGCGACTCGCGACGGAGCGGATCGGCGGTGGCCGCGCGACGGCGCCCGAGCCGGAGCTGCTCGGGATTCCGACGGAGGACGGGACCACGCGCTCGCTGTGGGCCGTCCTCGGCGATCTCCCTCCCGGGCCCACCGCGGCAATTGAGAGTGTGATTGCCGTTGACGGACGCACGACCGGCGGGGGCCGCATTGAGTCGGTCGACAGCGCGATGCGGCTGCTTTCGGCTGCGAGTCCCGACGCGATTGAACGAGCAACGGGCGAGACGCTCGATCTGTGCTCGTCGCGCCTGGACGCCTGGATCACGGCCGTAGCGACCGAGCGCCTGGGACGCATGCGCGAAGCGGCTCCGCGCGGCGTGCACATCGGCGCGTACGGTTGGGCCGAGCGGATCTTTCCCTGGCCCGCTGATCGCTCGCGCGCGAGCGGCGGCTTCGTGCACGCACCAAGCATTGACCAGGCGGCGACCGCCGCCGTTCTGCGCAACGCGCACATCAGCCACACGCGCGGTGCACGAGCGCGATACGGAGTGAACCTCTGTTCGCGGCGAGTCCGCGATGCCCTCGCAATCTTGGAAGCGGTACGACAGGGGCAGGCGCTCGCGGCCGTCCTCGGGGCGCTCGTCGAGCGCCGCGTGCACGACGAAAGACTCGATCGCTGTCTGGACGCGCTCCGACGGGCATATCCATACGAGTTGACGCTACTACCGCCGCCGGCGCCTGGGGCGACCGAGCGCGTGATTCCGCGCCACGTTGTCGACGGGCTCCGGATGAGCAACGAGGAATTGCCAGCGGATCTCGGGACGGGTGCTGACCATGACGCACTCGTGGCGATTCGCCGCGAGCTTGTCGAGATCGTCGAAGCGGTGTCCGACTTGTTACTCGCCGAAAGCGTCCACCAAACTGTTCGCGGCAACCTATCGGTCGCTGGCGCCACACTCGATTCGCTCTCGCGCGACGCACGTCCGCCCGATCCCGAATTGGTGCGATCACCGCGCACAGGGACGACTCTGGTCCACCGCATCGTCGTTGGATTCGGCGACGACCTTCCGCCAGATCCGTGGGCGAGCGTCCCAAACACGCCTCGGTCTCTCCTCGAGCCGCGCCTCGACCGTTGGGTCGGAAGGCTTCTCGGGCCGCCGGCCGCGACACGCCTCGTCGCCAAATATCGCGTCGTGGAGCCCGACGGCTCGACGGCGACGACGCGACTAGATTTCACGCTCGCTGACCTGGCGCTGCGCCCACTCGACATCCTCGCGCTCGTGGGAACGTCGTCGGGTGGCGTGCCGCCCGAACTCGATGCGCTGGTGCGTCGCCACGCTGCGATGCACGCGCCTGCCGGTGCGCAACCGCAGCCATTCTACGAAGCCGATCCGTCATGGGACTCTCGGACGATCAGGTCGCTCGCGCAATCAGTCGGCGTGGCGAGACTCATCAATCGACTGCTCGCAAAATCTAGACCGGCGCGTGCCGAGGACTTCGGACCACCGGAGTCGCACGGCGCGTCGCCGGCCGCACCGACGTGGCCCGCCGCGGTCTCGTCGAGGCTCGCATCGCTACGTGCGCAGCTCCACGCCTTGTGGAGCGCGCTTGTGGGATTGATCGCGCAGGGCGGGACGCCTGACGTTGAGTACGTGCGGTTCTTGTTCGACGGTCTGGCCCAGTTCGGGTTGTTCGGCGGCGCCCCACCGCAATCGTCGAGCGACGCCGATGGCGACCTCGCGGTGCTCCGCGAACGGGCGCCAGGAGTGCGCGACGAGTTGCGACGACGCCTCGACCGGTTTGACGAAGCCACGAGCGCGGGAATGGAAGCCCGCGCGTTGTTCGGGGATGGCTTTCTCTTGCTGCCGATGGTCACTGGCGAGTCGAGTCGTGATGCGCTCGCCGCATCAGAGGAAGCGATTCGCGGAGGTCCGCCCGGGGGAGCGACGCCCTCGGCCATCACGACGTGGTTGCAACAGGCCGCCCGCGTTCGGGACGGTGTGCAAGCGTGGCGCCGCCTTGAACTCGCTCTCGATAGCCACGGGCGCCCGGCCGATGGCTTCGTGATCGCTCAACTGCCACTCTCGCGCTCGCTACCCTGGTTCGCACTCCCGCATTCTCGAACGCCAGAGACGCCCACCAGCGTCGTCTCGCTCGCGCTCGCGCGGCCTGACGAGTCGGGCGGGCCGGTTCGGTACGGCCTCCTGATCGACTCATGGACCGAGACGATCCCTGGCGAAACACAGTCCACGGGCGTTTCGTTCCACTACGAGAGCCCGGCATCGGAAGCGGGGCAGTGCGTTCTGCTCGCGGTGCCGCCCGTCGAGGGAGCGCGCTGGACGCTGGACGGCATCGCTGCGGTCTTGAACGAGGCGTTCGACCTTGCACAGATCCGAGCGGTCGATTCGCAGCTCGTCGACGGTTTTGGTCAGATGCTTCCCGCGATCTTCCTCTCGGCCAACGCCGATTCGGATGCGGTCTCGACGAGCTTTGCCGGGGCGCTCCAGGCCAAGGAACCCGAGGGAGCGTTCTAGGATGCCTTCCATTACGTACTGGAACCGCCTCGAGCCGCGGCCTCGCTCCGAAGGTCTCGAACGCAGTCTCTCGGCGGAGATTCGCGATCCTGCATGGCTGCTCGCCCGCCAGTGGCAGTTGGGCGAGTTCCAAGGCGCGGATGCCGGATCGCCGGCGTACGTGCGCATGAGCGCTCGTGGCGCGACCATGGATCGCTGGCACGTGGCAGGCGGCCCCGAACACGATCTCGATGCGCCTCCGCTCCCCGGCGAGGCGGCGATGTTCGGCGAGCCGTTCGATCCCGACGACATCACGCTGCACCTCGAGCTTGTGACAACGCTTCGGATCGTCCTGCGCGAGGCAGGTTTCGACGAGGCAGGTATTTCGGCGGCGATTGACGCCGTGCAATCGGTATTCCCTCTGGATCGCGCGCGACTCTCCGCGGACGCAGAAGTGATCGGCTTCCTTGACGCGATCGGTCCCAGTGCGTTCGACGGAGTCGCTCTCTACCGAGCGATCATCGACGATCCGGCGGCGACTGCCGCTCGCTTCGCCGCCGCGCGTGCGTTCGGAGGCGCGTTCCGCAGTGTGTCGGTGTCGTTCGTCGCGGCGGTGCGCGCGACGTATGGCGAGATCGAACACACGGACCCAGAGGCGTGGCAGTCTGACCGACTGCGCTACTCGCTTACAATGACAGACCAGGATCATCGCTTGAAACTTCAGACCTACCCGAGCGACGACGGGCACATCGATTGGTCCTCGTTCGACGCGACGGGCGAGATCCCCGACCGAACGGCTGAGCGAGCTATCGAACACATCGCGATGCCGGGGCACGTGCGGTTCCGCGGGATGCCGAACGAACGGTTCTGGGACTTCGAGGACGCGCGGACTGACTTCGGCGACGTCCGCGGCGACGTCCGTGACCTGGCCCGGCTCGCCCTGATCGACTTCATGGTGGTGCACAGCACCAGCTGGTTCATGATCCCGTTCGACGTCCCCGTCGGCACGGCGTGGAGGATTCCGCGGTTCGTCGTCCGCGACGTGTTCGGTTTCACCACGGACGTGGATCGGGCGGATCGCACGACCTCCGGTTCGCCGCCGGAGTGGACGATGTTCTCGACTTCTGCGGCGGGGGAGCGTAGCGCCATCGCCGACTGTCTCGTGATCCCTGCAGTGGCAGGTCGCGCCACGGATCGCGGCGCGACGATCGAAGAGGTTCGTTTTCTGCGCGACGAGGTCGCGAACCTCGCGTGGGGAGTTAAACTCGTCCTGCCGAATGGGCTCGGCGATCCGCAACCGGTGCGCGAACGTGGACGCGTTGCACCGCCTCCGCTCGCGCCACCTCCAGCGACCCCCGGCGAACCCGTGGCGCCGACGCTGCGGTACCGACTGCAGACGTTCGTGCCGCCGAACTGGATTCCCTTCGTGCCGATCCGGGAGCCGGGAAGCGAACAGGTCCACCTCGAGATGGGCGCGCTGCTCGATCCGGACGACGGAACCGCCTCGCCTGCACTTCCGCGGTCGAGAGTGCTCACGCCGACGCTCGGGCCCGGTGAGGTCTACCGACTTCGTGAGGAGGAGGTACCCACGACCGGGGCGCGCGTCCGGCGGATCGTCGCCCGGTCGCGCTGGACCGACGGTACCACCCGAGTTTGGATCCAGCGGATCCGTAGCGCAGGCGCAGGTCAGGGAACGAGCGGGCTTCGTTTCGATCTGATCGACGAAGTTGCCGCGCCGTCGAGCAGCGAGCCGTGATCAGGTGGGATGCCATGACATTGCGATCACGCGCAATGGCGTACCGGGCGCGAGATCGCCGCGGGCGGTGCCGGAGGGAGAGCGCCGAGCGTCGTGGCCGCTCGTGGCGCTCCGGACATCCCGGCCCGAGTCTGCGATGACGAGGAGTTGGACTATGCTGATGCACAGGAGGACGCAGATGAAGCTCTTGTCGCGCGGTCACCGGTTGGCGCTGGCAGTGGTGTTGTCGGTCCTCAGCGCGTGCGCATCGCCCGCAGCGACTGACTCGGGTGATGTGCGCGCCGGAGACGCCGGTGTGGACGTCTCGGTTGACGCGACCCCGGATCAGTCCGCGCCTGACGTCGATGCATTCTCGCCGGACGTTGCGACCGACGTGCCCACTATCGACGCGACTCCGGACAACGTCACCGCGCCCGATGGGTCCGACGACGCGTCGCTGGACTCCGGCGACGTCTCCGCGGACGACGCGATCGACGCTGCGACGGACCGTGGACCGATGTGCTTGTCGCCCGAAATCATCTGCGCCGGACGTTGCGTGGACCCGCGAACGGATTCTACGAACTGCGGGGCGTGTGGCGCGTTGTGTCCCGCCAGTCAGATGTGCGTGGTGTCGGTCTGTCGGCTTCCGTGCGCGACACCCCGAACGATCTGTGGAACCGGGGCGAGCATGACCTGCGTCGACCTACAGACCGACACGACGAATTGCGGAGTGTGCGGAATAGCGTGTCCACCGAGCCAGGCGTGCGTCGCTGGCGCGTGCCGTCTGCCGTGCGCTGCGCCGCGCAGCGTCTGCGGCGCGGGCGCGAGCATGACGTGCGTCGACCTGCAGACGGATCCCACGAACTGTGGAGCGTGTGCGACGGCGTGTCCTGTCGGTCAGTTGTGCACGTCCGGTGCGTGTCGAATCCCATGCGCAGCGCCACGAAGCGTTTGCGGCACCGGCGTCAGCATGACGTGCGTCGATCTGCAAACGGACAACGGGAATTGCGGGACGTGCTCGTCGGCCTGCCCGGCGGGCCAGATGTGCATCGCGGGCGCCTGTCGTATCAGCTGTGCCGCGCCCCGTTCGATCTGCGGCCTTGGAGCGGCGATGACGTGCGTCGACCTGCAGACCGATATCGCCAACTGCGGAAGCTGTGGCGTTACCTGCACCGCGCCTCCGAACGCGACGGCGACATGCGGCGGCGGCTCTTGCGGTTCCACCTGCAACGCAGGATTCATGCGCGTTGGCGGCGCGTGCGTTCCGGTCGTGGCGGTCGGCGCCCCGCGTCCGATCGCCCCGCTGTCGACCGCAACGGTCACGTCTCGACGGCCGCTGCTGCGGTGGATCCTCGCGGCCGGGTCCGACGGCGCGCGCGTCGAGTTGTGTTCGGATCGAGCGTGCACGAGCGTGATCGAAACGATCGACGCGACCGGTTCGACGGCGATGCCGGCAGCGGATCTGCCTCCCGGCGTCGTGTTCTGGCGTCTGAGGGGGATGCTCGGAGGCAGCGCCGGAACGAGCACGAGTCCAACATGGCAGTTCATCGTGGGATTCCGGAGCGCACCCGTGAACACGTCATGGGGAACGACGCTCGATGTCAACGGAGACGGGTTCGCCGACGTCGTCGTCGGAGCGTACGGCGTCAGTAGCAATACCGGACGTGCGTACGTCTACCTCGGCCGTGCCGGCGGTCTTGGCCCCTCGCCCGCGACGACCCTGATCGGCCCTGGCGGCGCCGGCGGCTACTTTGGAAATTCCGTCGCGAGCGCGGGCGACGTCAACGGCGACGGGTTCGCCGACGTTGTCGTCGGAGCGCACCGCGTCAGCGGCGACAGCGGGGCGGCGTACGTGTACTTCGCCGGTGTCGGGGGGCTCGCGCCGGCGCCGGCTACGGTGCTCGTTGGTCGCGACGGGCCCGGCGGCCAGTTTGGCGTCTCGGTCGCGAGCGCGGGAGACGTGAACGGCGACGGCTACTCGGACATCATCATCGGCTCGTGGGGCGCGAGCAGCGCCATCGGCGCCGCGCATGTCTACCTGGGCAGCGCGACCGGCCCGGCAGCAACTCCCGCGTCGTCGTACGCCGGAGCCGACGGAATCAACGGGCGGTTCGGATGCTCCGTGTCCTCGGTCGGCGACCTGAACGGCGACGGATATGCCGACGTCGTCATCGGCGCCATGGGTGCGATGGGCAGCGCGGGACGCGCATACGTGTACAGTGGCAGCGCGTCAGGACTAGCAGCGTCACCGTCGAGGGCGCTCACCGCTCCGCTCGGCGGACACTTCGGCTACTCTGTGGCCAGCGCGAACGACGTGGACGGCGACGGATACGCAGACCTCGTCGTCGGTGCGCCCGACGCAGATCGGAACACCGGCCGCGCGAACATCTATCGCGGAAGCGCGGCGGGACTCGGCATGACTCCCGACACCGAACTCGTCGGTCCGGATGCCATCGGCGGTTCGTTTGGTACGTCCGTCGCGGGCGCGGCAGATGTCAGCGGCGATGGCTACGCCGATCTCGTGGTTGGCGCCCCCGCCGCACTCACCGGCAACGGCCGTGCCCACTTCTACATGGGGAGCGCGACCGGAGTGGGCGTCACCCCCGTGGCGTCTATGACAGGAACCGACGGTATCGGAACAAACTACGGCGCGGCAGTAGCAGGCGGTGGCGACATCAACGGCGATGGGTTCGGCGAACTCGTGATCGGCGTCCCGGGGGTAGCGATCCGAACCGGTCGCGTCCACATGCTCTACGGTCGCGCCGGCGGGCTGGATACCGGACGGCCGCCCGTCGTTCTGACCGGGCCCGACGGCGGCAACGGGTACTTTGGCTTGTCGGTCGCGAGTGCGGATGGCTTCGACGGTGGGGAGTCGCTGTTCCGCTCACTCGGTGCGCGCCCGCGGGCACCGATGAGTGGCCGGCGTGGCCCGCGCCGCGGCTGGGCCGCATTCGGGCGCAGCGATCCGGCGCTCGAGTTCACGTTCGGGGGTTGATGATTCCGTGTGCCGCTCGCTGGTGTTCGGCCGCGAGATCCACAAATCGTGTCGAGCAATTTCGCGAGCGCGCGCGAGTGCCGACGTTTGCGATCGGCCGCGCAAGAGTCAGTTTCAGCGCTGGCCCGGAGATCGGCTACGGTGTCGACACTCACCGTGACATACCGCGTGAAACGCCGACACGAGCGCAAGCGCGTCGCGATCGACGTCCGCTTCTGGCGAGACGGCCTTCCGGTACACGGTCGAACCCGCGACCTCTCGCACGGCGGCGCATTCATCGAAACGCCAGAGCCGCTCGTCGCGGGATCGTCGTGCCTGATCGAGCTGTCGTTGCCGGCGCTCTCGGTGCCAGCGCAGATGAGTGCGACCGTGCGCTGGAGCAACGTCGAAGGGATGGGCGTGCAGTGGGCGACGATGCGCGCGCAGCACGCGTGGGCCGTCAGCCGCGCGCTTGAGCGATAATCAGGTGATCGTCGTCCGATCGGTGATCGCCCTGCAACTCAGCGACATCTCGGGGAGCGCCTCGACTCCGGCCGGCCGCCGCCACGCGGCGTTGCGTTTGGTTCATCTGCCTGCCGAACAAATTCGGTCCCAAACAGCCGGTCAAATAGATCGTCAAGAGCAGCGGATCGCCGTGGGTCCGCACGCAGATCGGTGTCATCGCCCGTACCCGCTCTCTGCTCGCGCATGCTCGCCTCGAACCGCTCCTTCCTGCGTCTGGGGTCCGCACCGAGCTCGTCGACGAATCGCTCGCGGTGCTGTTCGGTTGAAATCGCAAACCGCAACTTTCGCAGCGCCGTCGTCACGAGCTGCGCCGCGCGACCGCCGGAGATTCCCATTTCGATGCCGACTTCATCGAACGTTCGCTCGACGCCGTCGTCGATTCCGAAGTAGAGGCCGACGGCCAGGCGTCGGCGAGGTCGGATGTCGTGGATCAGTCGACGCACATTCGCGCGATGTTCTTCGAGCAGGTACTCCTCCTCCGGCGTGCAGGGTGTTTCGGGTGCGAGCGCGGCGACCTCGACATGTGACGGCAGCCGGTAGTCGGCGACACGCGTGGCGTCGTCCGCGCCATCCCAGTCGCTCCCGGAGTCGTCGGACTCGCTCTGGTCGTCGGCGAGATCAACCGTCTCGACCGTCCCATCGCTCGTCGCGCGGGGATCGTCTGAATGCGCGCCATCGCGTCTCGCAGCATCGACCAGGAACCTCCACGCGGTGCCCTCGGGATGCGCCCGCGCGAGCAGCGCCAAGTAGCCGCCGCGCGTCATCGGGAGCTTGAGCCAACGCATCAGAAAATCACCGCGACCGACGAAGAGCGAGTGCTGGAAGAACAGCCCACGGAACTCCCACAGTGTGCAGGGCCGTCGCGCGTCGAATGTCTCGCACGAGGCGAGGACAGCGCGAAGCCCGCGCCGATCGGCAAGGCGCAGTCGTGGCGTCTCGAAGCGGGGCGTCAGCCGCACTCGCCGCCGGACCTGGACGCCGGTGACCTCGGGGCCGCCCGCATCCACGGGACGCGCCGTCGGAACGTCGCCACCTCGGCGCCCGAGCAGTCTGCCGCACTCGTAGTCGCCGGCGTACGAAGCGAACAATTCCATCGGAAGGACCGGCATCGCCGGGAGCTGCTGCGGCACGAGGACGAAGATGCGCGCCTCTGCGTCGCGCCAGCGCGTCATCACGCGAAAGTACTTCTGCGTTGCGCGGACGAGAGACAGCGACGGCGCGAGGTCGATGAGAAGTTTGCAGCGTGGCGCGTTCCAGCCCTCCAGCAGCACGCCGACCTGCACGATTGTGTCGATCGCGCCGCTCTCGAAGTCGGCGAGAATCTGCTCGCGTTCACGCCCGGGCGTCTCGCCGAGAAGGAGTGCCGGCGCCGGCGCGCCCTCGGGTCGATGACGCACGAGCCACGCCGTCAGGTCCGAAGCCTGCTGCCTTGTCGAGCACGCGACGAGGCAGGGCATGGCTCGGTGCACTCCGCTCCATCGGAACGCCTGCACGGCGCGAAAGAATGGGGCACCGGACATCACACGCCCGAGTGTTTCCATGTCGTAGTCGCCGCCGACGATGTCGACGACGGCTCCGTCCGCATCGACGTCGACGACCCACACGCGCAGCGGCGCGAGAAGCCCCAACTCGACGGCTTCGGAGAGCGAGATCTCGTGCACGAGATCTGGAAACCACTGCCCGAGCCGACGATGCTCGTGGAAGTCGGGCGTCGCCGTCATGGCGAGCCGGACGGCGGCGGGATCGAACGACGCGCGAAGCGCGTTCATCCGAGCGACCGTCATCGAATGATGCGCTTCGTCGGCGATGACAAGAGCGGATCCGGCGATCGATGGCGGGAGTCGGTTGGGGCCGTACGTCTGCAGGGTCGCGTACGTTGTCACGTTGACGCCGTGGTCGACGGCGGCGCGTCGTTCGCCATACCACGCGCCGATCGGCGTTCCGGGGAGCCACGTGCCGAGTTCGCGCACGGTCTGCGCGACGAGCGCTCGGGTCGGGACCACAACGACGGACGTGAGTTCGGCCGCGCCGATGAGGCGCGCGGCGATGACAGTCTTGCCCGTGCGCGGTGGGAGCAAGATGCGACCCCACGCGGGCTTGTCGGCCTCGGCAGCCGTGGCCGCGTCTCCGAGGTATCGCGCGAGGTCGCGCACGACGGGAAGTTGTTCCGCGCGCAGGCCCAGCCAACTGTTGTCGTCGATCGCCATGGGGCCGAGGCGTTCGGACGCTCGCGCGAGACGCGCGGGCATCGGCCGCGCGAGCGCGTCGAGCTCGAACAGACGCGAATGGGTGGCGGCGACGCTGACGGTCACGACATCCCAGACCACGCTGCCGACGTCCTCCAGAGAGCGGGCGCGCAGGGGAGAAGTACCATCGGCGCTGCGCGCGTCGGAACGTGCGCTGCTCTCGTCCACGAAAGACGGCGCACGGGTCCGTGCGCATCGACGAAGGCACGCTGTGATCTGTCGTTCTCCATCGGCGCACTCGGTACGAAATCGACTCTCGCCATTGTCGATGATCGCGGGGTTCGCTGTCCAACAATGCGGCGACGACCGCGATCAGAGACGTCACCGTCCGCTGTGATTCTCGCGTTCGGCTGAGGGTGGTATTCGTCGGATTGCGAGTCCGCATCGGTCGCGAACGGACGCGGCCGGTCACAAAGGAGCTACGTGATGCCAACGCTGAAAGTGAGAGATCTTCGCTCGGCGACCGACGCGTCCATCAAGGCGGTGCTCGGGAAGAAGTTTCCTGGCGAGCCCGGAATCATCGCGGGATTCTGGCTCGATGACGCCTCCGTCAAGACGCTCGACGTCTCGCCGCTCGCGTTGGCGAAGGACATTACGAAACGCGCATCGATCGCGTCCGGCATGAGACTCACCGCAGAGACGCTCAAGCGGCCTGGCGGAATCCTGGTCGGATACATCCAGCCGAAGTTTCGCAAGCAATAGGGCCCGCGATCCGATGTCACAGGGCAGTCGAAGGGGTGTCGCGAGCGGAGCCCACGCAATCGCCGAGCGCGCGAAGACGTTGACGTGTCCGAGCGCGCAGCCCGAAATGGCCGGTGCCGTGGCGTTCGGGGTGATCGACCACACGGCCGACGAACCGCATGTGCGGTACCTTGAGCGTCCGCTCCCGGTCGACGCAGAGCTGCTCGCCATGTCGGCCCCGCTTCGACCGACCGAGATCTTTCGCTTCACGGCGCCGTGCCAGACGTCCTCGTGCTCCCATTGGGACGGGGCCGACTGCAAGTTGGTCGACCGCATCGTCGACCTGATTCCGATGGCATCGCTTGTGATGCCGAGTTGCCGAATTCGCCCCGATTGCCGCTGGCATGCGCAGGTCGGCCGATCGGCATGCTTGCGGTGTCCGCACGTCGTCACGCAGAACGAGCGGCCGAGCGACGAAATGCGCGAGGCCGCGACACCAAAGCGGTGATGCGTTCACCGATCGACATGATCGGATCAACGCACGCCACGATTCCGCGCAGATGCGCAATGTCCACGAAGGCTTCGTGGTATCAGGGATGAATTCTCTTGGAAGGGTGGCAGGGTCGTTGAGCGTGTCTGTCGTCTGCGAGGACAATCGGTGCAGATCGGCGAAGCGCATGGTGTGCGGTGTCGACTTCCCGGTCGTGTCGGCCGCGCTTGCTGCAGCGCCGACGCGGAACCCCAGCGTCGATGGTTGCGGACGCGCGGAACTCGTTGGTGCGAACGACGCACTGCCGGCGGGACGATAGCGGTCGGGATGGATCGAAAGCGCGCAGCTCGCGATTCCTGGCAGCGGTTCGGCGTCGCGGTCGGCGTTGTCGCTTTGGCCGCCGCTCTGCGGCTGTGGCCATTGCACCCTCTTGGAGTGCGCCTCGCCTGGCTGACGTTCTATCCGGCCGTCGCCGCCGTTGCCTTGTACGGTGGCCTCGGCGCGGGCCTGCTCGGTACATCGCTATCGTGTCTCATGGTTGTGTGGGTCCTGCCCGCTCTCGTTCACCGGCCGTTCATCCGGGATTTCGCTGACTGGCTGGGAATGGCCGTGTTCGCGGCGACATCGACAATGGTCTCGGCAATTGCCGAGGCGACGCGACGCGCGAACGTGCGCGCAAAGCAGGCGCACGACGAAGCGGAAGTGGCCAACAGGGAATTGGAGGCATTCAGCTACTCGGTCGCCCACGACCTGCGCGCGCCCCTGCGCGGAATGAACGGCTTCGCGCAGGTGCTCCTCGATGCGTATGGCGACAAGCTCGATGCCGACGGTCAGGACGCGCTCCAGGAAATCCTGCTGAACGCGAAGCGGATGGGCGCGCTCATCGACGCGCTGCTTTCGCTTTCGCGCGTCACGAGAAGTGCGCTGAACCCCGAGTCGGTCGATCTCTCCGCACTCGTGCGCGCGACCGCTTCTCGGCTCTCGAGCGCCGAGCCGGCGCGCGCCGTCGAATGGGTCATTGCGGACCACCTCCGCGCGGATCTCGATCCGACGCTTGCGCGGACGCTCATCGACAACGTCATCGACAACGCCTGGAAGTTCACGAGCAAGGTGCCCGCGGCCCGCATCGAGTTCGGGGTCACCGAAAAGGATCGCATTCGTGCGTTCTACGTGCGCGACAACGGCGCCGGCTTCGACATGGCCTTTGCGAAGAAACTCTTCGCGCCGTTTCAGCGCCTGCACACCGTGGCGGAATTTCCCGGCACCGGGATCGGGCTCGCAACCGTACAACGCATCGTGCATCGCCACGGCGGGCGGCTCTGGGCCGAGGGGACCGTCGACGGCGGCGCGACCTTCTACTTCGCGTTTCCCCGCAGAGACCTTGGAGGCAAGTGATGAACAAAGTGATTCTGCTCGTCGAGGACAACTCCAGCGACGAAAAGCTGACCGTGATGGCGTTCAAGAAATGCGGCGTCTCGAACGATGTGGTGGTCGTGCGCGACGGTGCCGAAGCGCTCGACTACCTGTTCGGCACCGGAAAGTACGCGGACCGCGACACGAGCGTGCTGCCGACCGTCGTGCTCCTGGACCTGGGATTGCCGCGAGTCGACGGGCACGAAGTGCTCCGCCGGATCCGCGCCGACGAGCGCACGAAGGTGCTCCCGGTCGTGATCCTCACCTCGTCGAAGGAAGACGAGGATGTGGCGCGGGGATACGCGCTCGGCGCGAACGCGTACGTCCGGAAGCCGGTCGACTTCGTCGAGTTCGCTACGGCCGCGAAGACGGTGGGTCTGTTCTGGCTCCTGCTGAACGAGCCACCGCGAGGGGGACGAGCCCCGTCATGACTGAGGTTCTCCGCGTCCTGATCGTCGAAGACTCCGAGACGGACGCCAAGCTCGTTGTGCGCGAGCTTCGTCGCGCAAACCGCCCGCTCGAGTTCGAGCGCGTCGAGGACGCGCCGTCGATGCGGGACGCTCTCGTCCGGGGACCTTGGCATGTGGTCATCAGCGATTGGTCGATGCCGACATTCAGCGGTTTGGCCGCGCTCGCGATCGTGAAGGAGTTGGGACTCGACATTCCGTTTGTCATTGTCTCCGGCACCGTCGGCGAAGAGACCGCGGTCGAGGCGATGCGCGCGGGCGCGCACGACTACGTGCTGAAGGACCGGCTCACACGTCTGCTTCCCGCGATCGAACGTGAGCTTCGGGAGATCGAGGCTCGCGGCCGGGCGAACATCGCCCTGCGCCAGAGCGAAGGGCGTTTCCGCAGGCTGTTCGACTCCGGGATTGTCGGCATCGCGGTCGCGGACCTGCACGGAAACCTGCGCGAAGCGAACGACGCATTCCTGAAAATCATCGGCTATTCGCGGGAGGAATTCGAATCGGGACCGGTCGGGTGGCGAGATCTGACCGCACCCGAATTCGACCAACTCGAAGATGCCGCCTTGTCGCAGCTGAGGACGCGCGGCGTCGCGCACGCGTGGGAGAAGGCATACGTCCGCAGGGACGGAACCCACGTGCCCGTTCTGGTCGGTGTCGCGATGCTCGACGATCCACAGTGCATCGCCGTCGCCGCCGACCTCTCGGAACGCAAGCGATCCGAGGCGGCCGTGCGCCGAATCGAAGAGCAACTCCGACAAGCACAGAAGATGGAGGCCATCGGCAACCTCGCCGGCGGCGTTGCGCACGACTTCAACAACCTCCTGTCCGTGATCCTGAGCTACAGCACGATGCTCGCGGACGACATGACGCCGAGCGATCCGAGGCGCGCGGATCTCGAGCAGATCGAGGCCGCGGGCAAGCGCGCGGTCGACCTCACGCGGCAGCTCCTCGCGTTCAGCCGCCAGCAGATCCTCCAGCCCAAGATCGTCAATCTGAACGACATCGTGTCGGGGATGGAACGAATGCTCCGGCGTCTGATCGGCGAGGACGTCGAGTTGACCATGCTGTTCGCACCCAATCTCGGGAAGGCGAAGGTTGATCCCGGCCAGATCGAACAGATCGTGATGAACCTTGCCGTGAACGCACGGGACGCCATGCCGCAGGGGGGCAAGCTCACGGTCGAGACTTCGAACGTGGTCCTCGACGAGAGATACTGTGCCGAGCATGTGGGCGCCGTCCCCGGCGCTCACGTGATGCTGGCGGTGACGGACAACGGCACGGGCATGGACAGGGCGACGCAAGCCCGGATGTTCGAGCCGTTCTTCACCACGAAAGAGCAGGGGAAGGGCACAGGTCTCGGGCTCTCGACCGTCTTCGGCATCGTGCAGCAGAGCGGCGGCAACATCTGGGTGTACAGCGAACTCGGCAAGGGAACGACGTTCAAGGTGTACTTTCCGCGGACCGACGCCGCGTTTGCAGAGAGCAGTCACTCCTCGTCTCCGCCGGACGGCGCCGCGGTCGGCGGCTCCGAGACGATTCTGCTCGTCGAGGACGAAGAGAGCGTGCGCGTCCTTGCGCGAACGATTCTCCGCCGCGTCGGCTATCACGTTCTCGAAGCGCAGACGGGCGGCGACGCGTTTCTCATCTGCGAACAGCATGCGACGGAGATTCACCTGCTGCTCACCGATGTCGTCATGCCGCGCATGAGCGGCCGGCAATTGTCCGATCGCCTCACGCCGATCCGCCCGCAGATGAAGGTGCTCTACATGTCCGGGTACACCGACAACGCGATCGTCCATCACGGCGTGCTGGATTCGGACGTCGCCTTCCTGCAGAAGCCGATCACGCCGGAGACCTTGACGCGGAAGGTTCGCGAAGTGCTCGACGCGCCGCGGAAAGCACCCTGATCGAGCGCAGACGGTTCGCCGCCGGAGCGTGCGGCTGCGGGCGCGGCGGCATCAATCGCGGCCAGTGCGTCGAGGTACTGCGTTGATTCTCGTTCTCGCACCTGAAGTTTCGATTCGACAGCCAACGAACGTAGACGTCGTGTCCAAATGCGTTCGAAGACGTCACCGTTCGCTGTGATTGACGTCCGGGCACTACGGAGCGACATCGGACTGAGGCTCACTCGTCACAGTGCACAGCGCGACTCGTCGAGATCGGCGGATTCACAACGAGAGAGAGGAGCGGGACCGCTTGATGATTTCCGACATGTCCGGCGCGGCTGCGGCAGGTGACGACATCCCGCCACCGCTTGTTCTGATCGTCGACGACGTGGCGCAGAACCTCGACCTGATGCAGGCCCTGCTGCGAAAGGAGCCGGTGGAGACGGTGCGCGCCACGAACGGGCGCGAGGCGATCGAGCGGTTCCAGGCAGACGCACCCGACCTCGTACTGCTCGATCTGATGATGCCCGGAATGGACGGACTCACCGTACTCGACCGGCTGCGTGCCCTGGAGGGTGGCCGGCACGTTCCCATCGTGATCGTGACCGGCGCCGGCGATCGGTCGGACCGCCTGCGGGCGCTCGAAGCAGGAGCGGATGATTTTCTCGAGAAGCCGTTCGACCGGGCGATCCTGCTCGCGCGGGTGCGCGGGCTGCTGCGCCTCAAGCGCCACGAGGACGAGCTTCTCGATTGCAACCAGCGCCTGGCGCGAATCCAGTCGCTTCAGCAGGACCTGGCCGCGTGCATCATCCACGATCTGCGAAGCCCCATCACCGCGATCTCTGCGAACCTGGACTATCTGCTGACGAACGAATCAGTGCCCGCCGAGGAGAGCCGAGCGGCGCTGTCCGACGCGATGTCCGCCTTGCGGCGCTTGCACGCCATGGTGAGCGATCTGCTCGTGATCGCGCGTCTGGAACAGCCCGATGTCGAGCTCCGGCGGGAGCGGGTGCTTCTCGGCGATCTGGCGGAATCGGTCGCGCGAGCGCATGCGCGCCCGGCGATCGAGCGGAAGGTCGAGATGTCCGTCGAAGTGAGAGGCAAAACAGCGGTGCTCGGCGACCCGTCGCTGCTCGGGCGCGTCGTCGACAATCTCGTCGAGAACGCGCTGCGGTACACGCCGCGCGGCGGTCGGATTCTACTCGCGGTCGACGGCGCCACAGTCTCCGTTTGCAACTCAGGCGCGGGGATGCCCGCGGCCGAACGCGACCGGATCTTCGACAAATTCCATCGGCTCGACGCGTCAGTCAACGCGGGAGGAAACGTCGGCCTGGGATTGTCGTTCTGCAAGTACGCCGTGAACGCGCATCGCGGAACGATACGCGTCGAGGAGCGCGCCGGCTGGCCCGTCGCGTTCGTCGTCGATCTCACAGCGTGCGTCGAGGATGGACCGCGCCGTCCGCCGAGTCGGCGAGACCTCCGCGCGATGCGAGCGAGTTCGTGAAGCGAGCCGTCCGCTCGACGGCGCCGAGCGTCCCGCGCGTGTACTCGTGGCCGGCCGCCGAATTGGCACGCGCGGCAAACGTGACCGTGGGCGAACTCGACGAGATTCTCGCGATCGTCTCCCGCACGAGCGGCGCCGTCTTCGAGTGGAGCGCCGATCGCCGGACCGTGCGCGGCTGGGGACTCGAACCGCTCATGGGTCTTGCGCCAGCGCCGCCGGCGCCGTGGGAGCGCGCAGGTGAGCCGATCACGAAACGAAAACGCTGAACGTCACGTAGTGACCGACGACGTCGTGCCGAACTTTCCAACCGAGCCGTGCGGCAGCTTCGCTCACGATCGCGAGACCGCACCCAGTCGAACCGGAGTAGCTGACGCCGCGTTCCCACATCTCCGGTCTCAGCGTCGATGGATCTCGCACGCGGTTCGAGACGCGGCAGACTCGACGAGAGACGACGACGTTCACGGTGCCGCCGGCGAGCCTCGCTTCGCGCGTGGCGTTCGTGAGGAGGTTCTGCATCAGCGCGCCAGCGTCCGTTCTGTCGCCGGTGATTTCGAAGTCGTTCTCGACGACGAGCGAGACGGGCGCCTCCGCGCGAGCGAGTTTCACGTAGATTCCGAAGATGGTCGATGCGGCGGCGGGCGCTTTGGCCGGAGGGTCGTGCGCGAACAGCCGCGCGAGCGCCTCGTGCGCGGACTCGACCGTTCGTTCCGCCTCGACGAGTTTCGTCCGGACATCGCGCCCACGCGCGCTTCGCGCCGTCGCGACCGCGCACGCGACCTCGTGAAAGATGTTTCCGACGTCGTGCTGGAGATCATGCAGTAGCCGTCCGCCGGGGGTGGCGATGTCGTGCGGCGCGCGAGCATCGAACGAATCGGCGGGCGCGCGTCCGACGTGGCCGTCGACAGCAGCGGACTCGTAACTGTCCATCCACGCGCGCCACAGCACGAATACAGTGATGCCGAGTGCAAGATTCAGGAGGACCATTGATGTCGGAGTCATGCGAGTGCTCCTTCTGGCGTGGCAGGCGGCGGTCGACGGAAGAACCACCAATATCCGTGACCGGCGATGGCGGCCGCGATCGCGGCGGTACCGGCGTAGTGGATCATGGGCCAACGCTGCATGTAGTCGGGCGAGAGGCTCGTCGCGATCGTCGTCGCCTCGCTGACGGCGAAAACCCCGACCACGAAGTGCGCGAGAGATCCCTTCCCCGTTCGTCGCAGTGCGATGCCGCCGAGGATCGCGACCCACATGAGCGAAGCGCCGACGAGGGTCGCGAGGTGGTACACGTTGCGCAGGCGCACGCCGCTCACGTACGGGTAGTTGAGGCACCAGACCCACGCGGCCACCCAACCGGCGAGCACGAGCAGTGGGCGCATGCGCAGAAAATAGAAGATCGCAACGGCGGCGAGCACGGCGTACCAGCCAAAGAAGAGCGCCTCGTCCAGATGCGCAAGCACCCGCACGCCGCCCACGAGCGGACGATGCGCGTGCACGAACACCGGGCGAAGCAGCTGACGGAGAACGTCCGAGGCGGCCAGAAACGCCGCGAAAGCCGCGAGCGGCCGAAGGGCCTTCTCCCGTCGCGACGCGAGGAACGCGACGGGAGCGAGCGCGATTTCGAGAATCAGATGCGCGAGCGAGAGGAGAGTCATGCGTTCGTCCCCGTCAGCGAATCATACCACGTAGGCCTGGGCGTAAACGACGTTGTTGCCGTCGCGGACCAGTCGTATCTTGTAGGTCTTCGAACTGTAGCTGATCGTCTGGTCTTGGCTGTTGTAGCTGCCGCCCGAAACTACGGAGTACGTGTTCGAATCGACCCGACACAGCGGACAGGTCGTGCTGCTCGTCGATGTGTCGTGGTTCCACTGCGCTTCCCAGTAGTCGCCGGAGCCGGTGCGCTCGACGAACATGTAGACGTAGTCCGATCCGCTGGTGAACGACTCCTTCGTAGAGTCGTACCCCATCGCGTGCAGGCTGTTGAAAATGCCCTGTGGCAGAAACGGTGTCGGCGGAGTCACGGGTGCCATGGAAAATCTCCCTCTCTCGCGCCAGAGAGAACGAGGGCGCGGTCTCGCGTCCCGATTCTCCCGGTCAGAACTCGCAACGTCCATCACAGCGGGCGGTGACGTGTCGTGGCGTGGACGGGCACGAAGAGTCGCGCGACACTCGAACATGGTCACGGATTCACGGAAGCGGCGCCTGCTCATCGTCGAAGACAGCGAAAAGTCCGCGGTCGCAATCCGCTACGTCCTGCGGGGCACGTGTACGCTCGTGTTTGCGAAGTCGATCGCCGAAGCCGAAGCGCACCTGACGGCACCGGGTGAATGGATCGGATGGATCGTCGACATCGGCTTGCCGGACGGCTCCGGCCTCGACCTCGTCGAACACTGGCAACGCAAGCGGCCGGCGGTTCCCGTGCTCTTCTTCACCGCGAGCAATGACAAGCGCGATCTCAATCGGATTTGCGCGCTCCGGTCACTCGTGCTGACCAAGCCGGTCTCGCCCCGCAAAATCGTGCCGTTCGTGGCGCACTGCTTGAACCAGGATGCCAACTTCGCACCTCGCGTGTCGGCGGCGTACGAGATGCTCGTGCAAACGCGCGAGATCACGAGCGCGGAGGCCGCCGTGCTCGGCCTTGCCATTCGGGGTCTGCGCCACGAGGAGATCGAGAAGGAGCGCGGGATTTCCGAAAACACGCTCAAGGCGCAGATCGGCGGGCTGATGGAACGACTCGACGCCGGCAGTCTCGAGGACTGCGTGATCGTGGTGTACCGCTACGCGGTCGACCCGGACGCCACTGATCTCGGCCATGAGAAACGCGCTGCCGTGAAAACCCGGAAGCGGGTCGGTGGGACGACACATCGCCGCAAGCGGTGATGGCCAAGTCACTCGGGACGTTGCATGTTCGCGGCGATGCGCAATCGAAAGCACGACAGCAAGCGCGCAACGCAGATCACGCCATCGGACGCCGAAGAGCCGAGACTGCGCTGCCGCGGGTTCGTACTCGAGGTCGGCCACGAAGGCCTCTCCGGCGACGAGGCCATTGCGCTCGCCGAGCGCGTGGAGCGAGAGACCGTGGGCACCGACTGGCGCGTCGAGCCGTTCGGACGGACCGAGCGCGGGAGTCCGGGCACCCAGAGCGCTCATCGCGAGTTCGCGCTGCGGCGCGCAGACGGGGCAGACGTACCTGTCGCGGACGCGTGGGATATCGTACGGATGATTCGCGCGCACCGTTCGGTATCATGCGCCGAGCCGTCGTTCGATCATGCGGGACTCGCGCCGCCCCCCGACGGGCTCGATCGATGGCTCACGGCCAACGAGCGACACAAGATCAAGAAGGGGATCCTCGCGCAGAAGCGCACCGCAGCGGTGCCTTCGAAGGACTGGAGCGTGCGCGCGGTTCGGGCCGACGCAGCGTGGGAGCGTATGCGCCGCGCCGGACACGCAGCGCCGGGACGCGGGATTGTCATCGGACACCCCGACACCGGCTATAGCCGTCATCCGGCGATCTGGTCGGGGGAACGTGGCCGCATGCGCATCGGGAACGGATACGACTTCCTCGACCGCCACCGGGATCCCACGGACCCGCTCAACGAAGCGCCGGAGTTTCCCGGGCACGGAACCGCGACCGCGGGTGTCATGATCGGCGGTGGCGACTCCGGCGTCAGTGGCATCGCCCCGTTCGCCGAGGTCGTGCCCTTTCGCGTTTCGCGCACCGCCTTCCATCTCGGGTTCGAAGAGGTCGCCTGCGCCATCGAGCACGCGGTCGCCGTCGGATGCCACGTGATCGCGCTCTGCCTCGGCGGACCGGTTCGTTCGGCCTTTCTCCATCGCGCCGTCCGGCGCGCGGTGGACGCCGGCGTGATCGTCGTCGCGGCAAGTGGCGACTACTGGCCGTGGGTCGTCTATCCCGCCCGGTTCGACGAAGTGATTGCGGTCACGGCCATGAACTCGCGGGATCGTGTCTGGCGATTCGCGACGTCCGGTTCGTCGGTCGATCTCGCGGCCCCGGGCGAGGACGTATGGGTCGCGAGCGCGAAGCCCGGCGGCTCGTTTGGCACTGAACCCGCGTCCGGGACTTCCTTCGCCGCGGCGGCAGTCGCGGCTGCGGCCGCGCTCTGGCTCGACTATCACGGACGCAGAGCGCTACTCGCGCGTTACGGAACCAAGCGACTGCCGATCGTGTTCAAGGAGTCGCTGGTGCACTCCGGCGTCCGCACGCCCAAGCGCTGGGACACAAAGCGACACGGTGCCGGCATCCTCGACATCGAGCGGCTTCTCGCGGCGGAGTTGCCCGACGCTGCGCCCGCGAGGGGATTCGCCGCGACCAGGCCGTCCGAGCGACCGCGAGTGGTCAGCGACATCGAGGAGCTGCACCGTCTCGCACCCGGTGGCGCGTCGGCCGTGACCAGGTCGAGAATCGCGCGCCTCCTGAACGTACGGGACGCCGAGCTTGCGACTGCGCTCGCGCCGCACGCCGACGAGATCGCGTTTCATCTGATGACATCGCCCGTGTGGCGGGAGGTCATCGCGGCACGGCCGCTGGCGGGCGTTCGCGGGAACGTGCCGCGCCTCGACGCCTTTGCGGAGCGCGTCAATCCCTTCGAGCGTCTTGCGCAGATCGCGACGGTTTCGAAGACGTTGCGGGGGGCGATCCTGGGGACGTAGAAGGCGCAGCACGACGAACACGACTGTTCGTCGCGCGGTCAGGCTGCGGGTCGGAGATCAATCGCACGCCGCGGCGACCGCGACGCCGTGGTCTGACGTCAATCAAGTGGCGAGCGCGACGACGGTCCGTGCTGCCGGTTTCGAGCACGCGGCACGCGGTCGCGCATCGGTCGCGCACGAGAGCGACAGAAAGGGTTAGTCGGGTGCGTCGGCCGGATGAAGGCCCGCGCGACACGTCACCGTACGCTGTGATTCCAACGCGCCGTACCACGTGTTACCCACGACGCACGGAGGCAGCGAGACGGCGACCGCTCTTGATGCGTCGGGCTTGGGCGTCTGCTGACGCAGGCTCAGCAATACCGGGCGTGTAGTCGCGAAAGATCGCTGTCCGCGTTGAACGATGGCTCTACGAGCTGCGAAGTCAGGAGGCACCAATGCGTAGGATACTGGTTCTCGGAATGTTGCTGCTCGTCGCGCTGCCCAGCGCGGCAACGGCGCAGGTGACACGCGGTCGACCCATTGCTGCGACGCCGCCGCCGGCGGTATGTGGCAATTTGGTCGGCCAGTGGAGGAATGAACTCGGGTCAACCTTGACCATTGCGAGTGTACAGGCGACCAGCGGAGCGATCGCGGGCACCTACTCGTCGCCGTCCGGGGCAGGCCCAACGGCGTTTCCGCTCGTCGGATGGATGAACTCCAGGTCGGCTACGCCGAGCGTGGGTCAACAGACGCCGAACGTCGTCGTCCCCGTCGCGTTCAGTGTTCGCTGGGGACAGATGGGGTCGATAACGTCGTGGACCGGATACTGCGAGGATGCGAATGGCTCAGCGAGGATTCGAGTTCTGTGGCATCTGTCCCGTCCCGTGTCTGACTTTGCGTGGGACCACATTTTGAGCGGACTCGACATGTTCTTGCGGATTCCATAGTGGACGCTGGGCCGAAACCATCGGTCCGCTCGATCTCCGCAGCGCGGGGAGTTTGTTGTTCAGAAGACCGCCAACGTCTTCACGCTGGCCCGCTCGTCGATCAACGTCGGCTACTGCTCGATCGTTCGCGATCACCAACGATGAGCGAGTGACGCGCATGACACCGCAGTTTTCCGAAGCGACGCCAGGGGATGCTTTGGACCTCCAGTATGAGAGCACCGTGGCGGCGCCGACCGCGAAGTCGAGATCGCAATGAACCTGGAGATCTGGAAACACAGCTTTACGGCGGATCGTGTCCCTCCGTGGCCCTGTCCGCGGTGCCACCACGCAGCGCTCGCGCTTGAGCGCCGCTCCTTGTTCTCGGACCTCACGACTGGATCGAAGCGTGATCGAAGACACGAGGACTGGGAGCCGGATTGGGAGAAGGGGCGGTTCAGCGCGATCTTTCGATGCAGCCGACGGGATTGCTCGGAGGTCGTCGCCGTCTGTGGTCTCACGAGCGTCGAGCCGGAACCCTCTTCCGAGGACGGCGACGAATTACTGACGACGGTCTACTATCCGCGGTACTTCGAGCCAACGCCGGACATGTTCCCGATTGCGCACGAGTGCCCGGTTGAGATTCAGATTGACGTGCGATCTGCGTTTGCACTCTTTTGGTGCGATCCCACCTCGTGTGTGGGTCGCATTCGATCGACCTTGGAGTCGATGCTCAATCACCTGAAGGTGAAGCGGTTCCGCAAAGACAAGAAAACCATGGAGCGGCGGCCACTCGATCTTCACGCGCGGATTGAGATCTTTGCCAAGTCCCGCAAGTTCGCGGGCCTCAGGTCGACTCTCTTGGCGGTGAAATGGCTGGGGAACGCGGCGAGTCACGCGACGACCGTTGACACGGATGTCGCTCTGGCCGCGCTTGAGCTGCTCGAGCACGCGCTAAACGAAGTATTCGCGGGCCACACGGCACGCCGCGAGAAGCTTGAGAAGAAGATTTTGGCCGCCAAGGGCCCGCCGCACCTCGCTCGCAAGCGAAACTGACAACCCGCATCACCGCTCCGACGGGTCGCGTCACGATGCCCAGCTTGAACGGGAGCGTGCACCGTCGCGGACAGGCTGCAGCGCTCACGGTAGCTACTCGTCGAATCGAGAGCGGCTCTGTTGCGCGTCGAGTCGACGGGGTCCGCCTGGGGTCCAGTGGCCCGTGAGCCCCGAGATGTTCCGCGAGATGCTGACAGAGACGATTCGGCTCGCGTCGAGGGTGCCGCGTGCCGCGATCGCGGAATCTCATTTCAACCATCGGTTTCCTGCGGACCGTCCGCAGCAGTCGCAAATCTGGCGGCGTCGTCAAGCGCCGACGCGCCCCAGAGACGCCACCGCCCGCTGTGATTCTACAAGGCTTGAGTCTCTGATATCGATAGTGCGGATATCTCGAAGCACCCTCGATTGAACAGCGGGACTCCGATACACGTGCGCAGTCGTCGGCACCGGAGCGACAGCAACCATTCAGCGACCATCGACGCAGTGAGAGGAAGACCCATGGCTCCCCACAGACGATTCACCATCACCCGACGCCTCGCCATGGCTCTCGCACCGATTCTGTTCGCGGTCGTACTCGGCGCGTGCAGCATCCCCGAAGCCGAGCGAACGACCCTGCGCGCGTGCAACACAGGCACGACGTGCGGTCTGTGCATGGGTGTGCGTCCGAGCGGCATCCACTGCGGCTGGTGCCAGACAGCGCCGGGCGCCGGCTTCTGCATGGGCGTCGCGGAGAACGGACGACCCGCCACGTGCACTGGCCAATGGGTCGAGAACGCGACGGCTGTCCAATGCCCGCTGATTCCCGAGCGAGCGCACGACCCGAACAACTGAGGCGTTGATGACCATCAAGCAGCAGATGAAGCCCACGGACTACGAGCGCCTGCGGAGCGCGCTCCAGGCGTGTTTCCCGGACCACTCGACCGACGCGCGGATCACCGACGACATGGTCGACGGCCTGGTCCAAGAGATGTGGCGCCATTGGCAGCCGGACTACCAGTCGAAGCTCGGGCTCCCGGCACCCGGGCCGCTCGCGGCGTCGGCGGTTTCGGCCGGGGCGTTCCCCTCGGTCGTCGGCTACTTCCTCGCGCGCGCCCGTCACTCGCGCGTCCGGAAGGGTGCGCCGTTCTCGGAGTTCGTCGGCGAATTGCCTGTCGTTCGCGTGCGGCTCGCGAAGACCGATCGCTCGACGATCGCAACCGCGATTGGCATCATCGACGACGATGCGTCTTTGTACTTCACCGTCGACGAGTGGAACCAGCGGCTGATCGGCGTTCCCGGCTTCCAACCGGCGGCCCGCCTCGAGCTGATCACGTCGCCCCGAGTTGGCATCGAGCGATTCGCCGCCGTCGCGTGCTACCTCGCGTATGCCGGGGCGAACGATCCGACGCCGTCGTCATACCTGCTCGAGTCTGGCCTCGCGCAGGGCGGGCCGCGCATGCCGTTCTACGCCGCCACGATCCAGACGCAGATCGTGGCGCAAACCAACTACACGCCGACGGCGATGTCCGATCCGTCGCACTGGTATTACGGTTCGATAGTTCTCGCGGGCAAGGATGTCTTGAGTTCGCTCCACATCGAGGCGCGAACATCTCAGAGCCGGCCCGCGTACATGGAGGTGAACGTCTCTTACGATCCGGCGACGCCGGACCAGCTCGTCGCGCGCGATCCCGCCGGCATCCGAGCCGGTGCGCTGTTTCGCATGGCCGCCATCGCACAGGCGCTCGGAATTCCCCTCGGCGACCCGATGGCGAATTTCGTGCAGAGCGTCATCGCGCCGTTCGCCAAGACGTTGATGCCGTGGATTCGGCCACCGCCATGATGCCGCTCGCGCACGCGATCTGTCGGTGGACGAGCATCGGCGGTCGAAGTCCCGTTCCGATGGGCGTCCAGCCGCGGGGCGGGCGATAGCGCATGGCCACGGACGCCGCACAAAGCGCCGTTGTCGCCGGCGGGTCGCCGTCGATGGGCATCGATGTCGCCGATCTGGTGGCGTACCTCGAATTGGCCGGCTGGCGACGTGAGCGAGCCGCCCTCGGGCTCAAACGCAGCTATCGTCCGCCGAACGACGACAGCGTCCTGATCGACCTGCACGTTGGAATGGTGACGGACGCCGCGTTCGTCGCCCATGCGATCGAACTGATCGCGCAAGTCGAACAGCGCGCCGTTGACGCCGTCGCGGTTGCCGTCCGTATGCGCGGCGAGCCGGGCGTCGTCGAAGGCGAGATCGATCCGGTCCTTCGCAAGCGCGTCAAGAACCTGATCCTCTACGGTTCGGGGTTCGTCGTCTACCTCGACGAAGACGACATGGTGCAGTGGCGAACCGACCGGACGTACCCGGGCTTTTGCCCGGATGCCGGACTCATCCTGAACCGCGTTGCGATGCTGCAGGCCGAACGCGTCGATGAACTCGAGCCCAGCGTTCGGGAAGCGTTCCGATCGCTTCTCGGCGAGGCCGTCGCGCGGATGCTCGACGAACGAGACACGAAGTACGCGAAGGACGCGCTCGACAAGGCCGAGAAATACCTGGGCGACCGCAACGCCGAACTCGCAAGGCGGTGGCAGATCGTACCGGCGTTCTGGATCACCGCCGCGTGCGCGGTGCTCGCCCTCTCCGTTCGTCTGGCGCAAGAGCCGCTGATCCGTCGGACGAGCGTTACGATGGTGCAACTCACGATGGCATCGCTCGTCGGAGCGATCGGCGCGTTTCTGTCGATGTTCTTCCGCATCAACCGCGGCGACGGGGACGCACGCTCCGGACAGAAGCTCGCGCGCCTTGAAGGCTTGCTTCGCGTGATCGTCGGCATGCTCTCGGCGTTGCTCGCCGGCTGGGCGCTTTCCTCCGGCATGATCCTCTCGACGCTCGCGACACCGAAGGGTCTGCCGCTGCTGGCGATGCTCCTCGTCTGCACGCTCGCCGGCGCGAGCGAGCGATTCGTCGCGGGGCTCGTCACCAAACTCGACGGCGTCGCGCTCCAATTCGCGGGCGGTCCGACGGCGAGTGGCAACACCGCGCTGCCGGCGGCTTCGACGACTCTCGCACCGCCGGCGGTGCCCCTCGCCGCCCCGCGTTCGGCGCCCAACGCGGTGTCGGCCACGATGGCGGGGCAGGCGAGCACGACCACTTCAACAACGACTGTACCGGACTCCGCGGCTGCGCCCGCAGCCGGTGGACCGCCCGGAGGAACGACATGAGGGAGGAACGTACGACGATGAATCAGATCACCATCGAATTGCGAGCGACGGCGGGTACCCGCGGGTCGATCCCGCCGGGCGCCGTCGTGCACGACACGAGTCCGGCGAGATCATCGCGGCGGCGCATCATGATCGCATCCGTGCTCGGCCTCGCCGCAACCATTGCCATCGGGTGCGCTCATCATGTCCTGTTGGTCGAGCCGTCGAGCCCCGGGCCGCGAGGTTCCTACGTGTGTACTGCGGCGAGTGGTTGCCGCGCCGACCCGGCGACTGACGAGTCCCGCTTCAACCAGTCGGGGACGTCGCGCATCACGCTGCCGGCCGAATGCGGCAATCGCATTCATCGCATTTTGATCCAGAACGCGAATTCCGATCAGGCGACGGCCATCGTCGAGTGTTCGGCGCCCGGCACGGACATCGGATCGACCACCCTCCCAGACGCTGGCTCGCCGTAGACAGGAAGAAAGCACCCTATGCCACCGACGTTTCGCAATACCCAGATCGTCGACAAGACCAACTGGAACAATTTCCACGGCACGATCGCGCATCAGCACGTGCCGCTGTATTCGATCGTCGATCCGATCGTGTCCACTGCCGGCGGCGCAACGGCGTCCGGCGTGCGGCGCCACGATGGCCTTCAGGACATTCTGAACTACTGTTTCACGCAGAATCCGGTCGAGCCGCTGCGCACGGTTGGAGCGACGTGGTCGCTCTCGAGCATCATTCAGCCCAAGAACGTCATCCTCGATCCGGCGGTGTTCGACGGCATCAACCGTGTCGATGCGACACAGCTGACACCCGCGTATCTCGCATCTGTGACCGCGTCGGGAAATGTACCGATGGTCGTCATGGGCGGCACGCAGATCGCGCGCCTGAACCAAAAGCTCGGCGAGGTCGGCCTCGCACTGCCCACGTCGGGCGCGAATGACGGCCACCGATTCGCGGGTTGTATCGCCACGGCGACCCACGGATCGGCGATCAGCTACGGCGCCGTGCATGACGCCGTGCGCGGCGTCTTCCTCGTGGTCTCGCCGACGGAAGCCGTGTTCGTCCAGCCGAAGTCGAATCCGTACTTCAAGGATGGCCTGCGGCAGTTTCTCGAAGCGTCGTCTGGGTTCAAGACGCGTGACGTCCAGGACGACGACGCGTTCTTCGCAGCGATGGTTTCGCTCGGATCGCTGGGGTTCGTGCACTCGGTGGTCATCGAAACCGTCCCGCTCTATCAGCTCAAGCAGCGCATCATCCAGCGCCCGCTCGGCGACGCGCAGGTCCTGCAGGCACTCCGGACGCTCGACACGTCGGCGCTTCATCCCGACATCCCCGCCAAACCTTGGCACTTCGCGGTCATCGTCGCGCCGTACGCCAGCGCGGGTTCGCCCGGATTTTTCGTGAGCCTGATGTGGAAGGTCTCGGCGGCGGGGGTTCCGTTCGCCGGGCCGAACACGGCATCGCCGATGGTACCCAGCGACACCGGCGCATTGGTTGCGAAGCTCGCGGGTCTGCTCGGCGGTCCGGTGACCGGCCCGATCCTCGAGCACGTCATCTCATCGCAGGCGGCGAGTCTGTATCCCCCGGGCGACATCGCGGCGCAGTTCCCCGGGCAGGTGTTCGGGCAGACGACGCTCCCGCCCGGAATCGGTTCGAGCGCGGAGATCGTCGTCAACCAGGCCGACTCCGTGAACGCGCTCACGGCGATCTTCGCGGGCCTGAACGCCGAGAAGGCGAACGGTCGCTACCTTTTGGGTGCACTCGGCGTGAGATCGGTGCCGCAAACGAACGCGTTGCTCGGGATGAACATCCATCCGAACAACTGCTACATCGAGATCCCCGGCCTGCGGAACGCGGAGATTCCGCTGGTTCACAAAGCGTGCTGGGACGCCCTCGACAAAGCAAAGGTCCCGTACATCTGCCATTGGGGGCAGTTGAACAACCTCGACGCCGGGCGAATCAACACCTACTACGGACCTCGCGTCGCACGGTGGAAGGCGGCGCGCGCGGCACTTCTGACAGCGCCGAACGCGCTCGATGTTTTTGCGGCGCCGTTGCTCGGTAGCGTGGGCCTTCACCCCTAAGGGCTGGGGCGCGCGCCGACCACGCGACTCCGAAGCGGGGATCACCGGTCCCGCCGCACCGGCGGGACGTCCGCGGGATGGGCCTGTTCGTGGTTGGACTGAGCCTCGCCGCATGCCCGGGTCCGCACATCTCGGGGTTCCGCATCGAACCCCGCGAGAGTTGCCCCGGCAGTCGCGCCAGACTCACGTGGTCGTTCGCCGGCGACGGCTCGCTATCGAGTACGCCGCCCTCGCCAGTGGATCAGCTGCGGCTCGCGCCGAGCGGCGAGACCGCCGTCCGCCCGACGCAATCGACGACGTATCTGCTGACGGTCCATCGCAACGGCAGGGAGGCGCAGGCGCGAGTCGACCTCTCCGTGACGGAGCCGCGCGATATCGGTGAGCGCACGCAACCTGAAGGCGGTGCGCTGCTCGCCATCGCGACCGTGCCCGCCGAGAACGTGAGCGCAAACGCCCGCGTTTCGTCGATCGCGAACTCTGCTGACCGCGCGATTCGAGTCCGGCATGCCGGTGCCGACGTGATCGTACCGGCAGGCTCGTCAGCGCCGGGGCCCGATCCGGCCGTGCCGCTGTCCGGCGAATGGCAGCTTCGCGCCGATCTGCTGCCCGGCGAACGCCTTGGAGACCCCGCACACTCGCCCCCGACTTCGCTCCGAGTTCGCGTCGCGTACAACTGCCCGGACGGTCCACGATGAAACATCTCGGCGTCGACACGCTCGTCTTGTTGATGATGGAAAATCGTTCGTTCGATCACATGCTCGGACATCTCGGCCTACCGCAGTTCTCGAACGGCACGAAGGTCGACGGCCTGGACCCGAAGAAGATCGCGAGCGGCGCGTACGGCAATCCCTACCAGGGCATGGTCTACGACCCGTTCGCGATGAAGGACGGGCCGCTCGTGAGCGACCTGCCGCACGAGCGCGACCGGATCGCGCAGCAGACGGCGCAGTCGAAGGTCAGCGGGACATTCGGCATGAACGGGTTCGTCGACGCGTACTTCGGTTACACCAACGGTCAGTTCGTCACGAAGCACCCCGATCCGATGGGATACTTCGAACCAGACCAGGTACCGATCACGCGATTTCTCGCCGACGAATATCTCGTATGCGACCGGTGGTTCGCGCCGCTGCCGGCGTCGACGCACCCAAACCGGTTCATGTCGCTGTGCGGCACGACACGCGTCGATGTGACCGGCGGGATCCTGCCCCCCGTCGGCAAGCCGATGCTGCTCGACTGGTTGACGGCCCGCAACGTTCGCTGGCGCGTCTATCCGAAGGCGCTCTCGTTCTTCATGCTGATGGGACGTCTGGACCTCGCATTCTCGACCGGATTCCGGCCGTTCGCGAACTTGGCGAACGACGTCCGGAACGAGCCCGACGCCACATTTCCACAGGTGATCCTCGTCGAGCCATCGTATGCCGATGCTCCGCACGTCGGGAACGACGTCCCGAACGACAACCACGCACCGCTCGCCGTCGCGCCGGGCGAAGCGTTCATTCGCGACGTGTATCTGGCCCTCACGTCAAATCCGAAGCGGTGGGGTCGCACGGTGTTCGTCGTGACGTACGACGAACACGGCGGCTTCTTCGACCACGTTCCGCCGCCAATGATTCCCTTCGCCAGGCCGGCCGACGCGGACGCGAAGTTCACGACGGGCTTCGACTCGCTCGGCGTGCGCGTGCCGACGATCGTCGCGTCGCCGCTCGTCGCGCGGAGGTCCGTCTCGAGCACATTGTTCGACCACACGTCGATCCTGCAGTGGGTCGCGGAGCAGTTCGGTTCGATGGGCGAGACGTACTCGCAGAGCGTGGAGCGGCGGCGCGTCGATGGCGTCGCGAGCTTCGGAGCGACACTGGGGAGCGTGGCGAGGGCGGATGTCCCTGTGCCGCCGAAGGCGCCCGCGAGTGTAGGGCTCACGCTTGCGGGACCGACGGCACCGCCGTCGCCTGGAGCGGGAGCGTTTGAGGCAGCCGTGCGAAGCGCCATGACGACTCGCCCCGGAGAAATGCAGGCGCGATTCCCCGAAGTCTGGAAGAAGTTCGCTCAACCATGAGGGCACGCGAATGAACCGGTGCGCGTTGATCAGAGGCTCGCGGTGGGCCGACATCCTCGACGCACCCCGCGAGACCCAGTGAGACCATGACGCCGACCGAACTACCCGAGCTCGTCCAGTGCCGATTCCTTGGCGGCCGCGTGAACGGCGGCGTCGCGGCGCGGATGCGCGACGCGCTCGCGAGGACGGAGGCATCGCTGCACGCCGAATTCACGACGCTCGAACCGGCCAAACGCATCGATCCCGACACGGGCGCGCCGACGGCGGATTTCGCCAAATGGTGCGACGTTCGCACCGTCGGTGGCTATCGCGCGAGCGCCGGCCTGCATTCGAAGGGAATCGCCGTCGATCTCGACTACGGAGAGAACCCGTACATCGCGACGAGAACCGGGCAGACGCTTGGGGGCGAACGCGCCGGTGCTCGGCTGCTCGCGATGCGTCGTGATGCACTCGCGGCGTGCGACCGGGCGATGACGTTCGTAGCACGCGCGCCCGCGACTGCGAATCTCGCGGCGCGCGGTCGCGGCGAGAAGACAAGCGATGTGTACGACCGCTTCCAGTCGGTCTCGACGGCGCTCGCGAGGTATCTCGGCGTTATGTTCCGAAAAGACCTTCCGTTCATCCACCGCGTTCCGGTTCTGAACGCGGCGGACGCGTCACTGGGGGCGTTCGACGTGATCGATGACGATGAGCTGTTGCCTGCGACAGATGCGCTCGACGCTCTGGCCGGGATGGGCATCAAGGAGCCGCCGGCGGAACGGCTGCAGATTCTCCGCGACTACGAACTCGTGCGCGCACCCATGTGTGTCGGCGCGCCAGCGGCGTCGCCGCACGTGACACGCAATCCCGCGCGCGGGTTCCTGACGATCCCTCGGCACGTCGTCGTCGCGTTGTGCGACGCAGCGCGGATGCGTTGGGGCGCGTGCGACTTCGGTGCGGCCGAGAGCGGGGACATGATGCATTTCGATCTCGGACGGCGGCCGACGTGAGCGACTCCACGGAGTGGCCATCATGAACTCACCGACTCCTCCAGATCCGGCAACGCCGATCCCCACCGCACCACGTGCGCCCCGTGCGCCGCCTAGATTCCTGCGGCGCCAATACTACAACGCGCGTCGCTTCTACGACTGGCTGCTCGATTCTCCGCTCGGTTTCGCGGTGCAGCTGATCCTCCTCGCGCTTTGGCTCGGGCTCGTGTTCCTGCTCGTGAAGGGGCTGGGACTCGAAGTGCAGCACGGAAAACATGTGCGGAGCACGGCAACAGCGCTCGTCTGGGCTGTGATCGCGCTTTGCAGCCTGCCGAAGTTGATCATGCTCTGCATTTTCATCACGATGCGATATCGGTCGACGCGACTCGACTACGACGTCATCGTCCCCGACGAGGGCAGCTCGTCTCTCGCGACGCCATTGCGGCGGAAGCAGGTCCTCGAGACATGGCGCTACGAGGCACGGCACATGATTGATGCGTTGCGGCGTGCCGGCGAGCACGCCGGGATCTGCGGATTCATCGCGTCCCTGTCGCTCGGCGTCTGTGCCCTCATCCTCGCACCAGCGATCGTAAATCGTAGCAACCTCGCGCTGCACCAGCTGGTCGCAATCGCGGTCGTTAGCGCCACATGCGTCTCGTTCGCGTTGATCACCGGTCGATCGCTCGTGCGCGCCGCGAGCCGGGACTCGAGCGCCCACATGTTCGCGTGGGGCGCGAAGTCGCTGCTCGTCACCGTCGCGACGACGGTCCTGTTCGCTGTCCTTCTGATCCCGCAAGCAAATGCCGGTCACGGCCAAGGCGCGACCCAGGTATTCGCAACCCCGGCCGGTGCGATCCTACTCGGCGGAGGCGTCGCGCTGTTGGGCGAGCGGGCACTGCGTGCGATCTCCGAGCGCGCTGCCACGATGCTCGGGGTTCCAGAGATTTCCCCGCAGGCCATGGCAGACCTGCGCAGCGTCGATGGGCTGACCGACGACGACATCCTGCGGCTTGCCGAAGAAGGGGTCGACTCGGTCCATGCCCTGGCGTTCGTTCCGACGCCCCGGATGTTCTTCAACACGACGCACAGTCTGCAGCGCATCGTCGACTGGCAGGATCAGGCGCTCCTGCTGGTTCTTTTCGGTCGTCAACGTTACCAACGCTTTCGAGACGAACTCGGCATCAGGGGGGTCATCGACGCTCTGGCGCTGGCGCAGCGCGTGGACGACGCATTTCAATCCGAGTCGCGCGTCGCTGCCGGGGTTCGTTCGGCGGAGAACAGTCCGGCCGCGCCCACATCGCCTTCGTCGACGACGGTACCGCCACATCACGAGGACTGGATCACCGAGGTCTCGCGCTTGGTCGGATTCGCGTCAGTCACCGCGTTCCGCGAAGCGTGTCGCGCGATGCTGACCGACGAAGTCGCCGCACGACTCTCGCTCTACTGGCAGTCGTCGCCGCGACGCAGCCGCCGCGACCGCGACGATGAAGCCGAGGAGGACGCCGTCTATGGTCGAAAGGACGACAGGGACGGCGCGCTCGCACGCGAAGGCAATCGTACCGCCGATCTAGCGGACAGCGAAGACGACGGCGGATCCATCGGAATGTCGTGACAGCCAAAGACGATTGAGGGCACGTCGCTCCCATCCATCCGGCGCAACCAAGGCTCGGCGATGCGGTCAGTCGCGGGCGACGGCTGGATGAATGCGCGCGCGACACGTCACCGTGCGCTGTGATTCCAACCCAGAACGCCAAGTGCTACCGATGATACAAACGAGTTCGGCTCGGAGCCCGAGCCCAGCACCACGATGGGTTCTCCCATCGATCGTCAGAAAGGGAGGACCATGGCTGGAGGCTCGACCCCGTCAAGTATCAAGAAACCTCCTGCGGTATTCGCACGCCGTATTCCGCCCCGCCGACGTGACGGTTGGGAGCATTCGCCTGGGAGCCTGCGCCGGTCGTGCGCCGTCGCGTTCGCCACTGCGTTCGTGCTCGCCGGCTGCACGGCGTCGATGCACTCGCGGGCCGCGACATCATCGGAGGTTCCCATCTCCGCCAGCTTCGAGAAGCAGCGTGGCGGCGGCGGTCACTCGCGAGCCGATCGGGGTCACGAATACGACACGGCCGACCAGAGTCGATGCCGCGAGCACTGCCAAGGGGTCGAGCGATGGGAGGTGAAGGTGGGCTTGGACGCCGGGGCCAGCGCGATCGACGTCGCGGCAGCTCGCCTGACGTCGATCCACGACTTCGCTTCGTGCCACAGCCCGCTGCGGGGCAGTTCGAGTACCAGGATCGCTCCCATCGAGACGCGAGCGTACGTCATCCGCGACGTCGAGGTGACCGCATACAAGCTCGAAGGCAACGACGAGGATTTCCATCTTGCGATCGACGATGGCGCGGGCGAGACCATGATCGCCGAGATCCCGCGGACCGGGTGTGTCGACCCCCGGAGCCCGTGGACGCAGCGGATGACGACCGTGCGAGCGGCGTTCGTCGGGCACTTCCGCCGGACGCCTTGCGACCGGTTCGTCGAGCCGGCTCAGGAGGAGATCGTCAGCATCATGGGCGTGGGGTTTTTCGATCGTTGCCACGGGCAACGCGGAGTCGCGCCGAACGCCGTCGAAATCCATCCGGTCCTCGCGATCTGCTTCGGCCGCGAGTGCTGGCGTCGTGTCCCCGAGATGTCGGGTGCCGCTTCCATCACCGATGCGCAGCTATGTGGACGGCCGGGGCGGCGTACGGGCAGCGATCGGTGCGGTATCGATGACGATGAGTAGCGCGGCAGCGGCGCCCGACGCGATCGTTCGAGTCGGTGATCCTGCCCAGATGAAAGAACTCGGCGATCGTGAAGACCGGCCGCATCATCGGGGTGGGTGCATTTCGTGCGGTACACTTCGGACACGCAGGCGGTGGCGGCGCCATCCCCGTCCATCGCAGCGCACGGTGACGTGTCGTGCTGCCGTTCACCTCGAAAATCACACGACACTTGGCGCAGGTAACGCGGTGGGGCTTTAGAACCCCTTCCTCGCCCTCATAGGCGCGCGAAAGCGCGGAGGAATTCGGCATCCGTCCGGGTCTTGTGACGAAACGTGTGACGGAACGCGGCGCGACGCTGATGACGGCCGGCGCCTTGTCGCCGAGTTTCGCGTCGCGCCAGATGCCGGTTGGGGACCGACGGTGCCGAAGATGGCGTCGCCCGCGAGTCCCGTCGTCGATCGCGTTCCATTGTTGGCGAACTATGCTCTTGAAAGGCAACGTAGTCAGTCGGTACAGTCGGTCATTGGGACGGTGTTGCGGCTCCGCGGCCGCCACCACCTTTCGGGGCGCGACTGCCACCGGCCTCGCCATTCGTTTCGGAGGACAGCGGCTACGATGGCAACCAGCGACACCCTCGCGGTCGAGGCAACCAATCCGAAGCTCTACGCGCGAGTCAAGGGGCTGCCCCCGGATTCCGCTACGCTGTTTGTGTACTCGGTGAGACCACCCGGGCATGGCGAACCGACGGCGAAGCACCGGTTGTTAGCGAGCACGTCGGTGGACACAACCGCGCTACCGCTCGACCTACCAGCGGGGGGCCAACCACCAAAGCTTGAGTGTACAGCGCTACACTTTCTGCTAGTCACGGATGTTCAGACGGTCGTGAGCGCCAGCATCTCGATTACGCGCGACTCTGACGATCCACCGGCGACCGCGCGCGAGCGCGAGGCAAAGCTCGAGTTCACGATCCGCGCGGAAAGCGGTTCCCTTGAGGGTGAGAATTGGGTCGTCGTGACCTAGTCGCGAGGCGAGTCGCAATGCGCAGGATGAAACAGGTGGCACGCCCCTCATTCGCACGTGTCGGCTGTCCAGCACTGGGCGCGTTAGCGGCATTTGTGTGCGCGATGAATCCAGCGAACGCACAGACGGCCGACGATTCGCTCTCAGCCAACGACTCCACGCAGACGCGTTCTGCCGCAGCGAGCGAGCAGACTCTGTATTCGAGGCGCGGCGGCAGTCTCGGGATGTTGAGTTCCGCGAGCCCAGGCGTGACATCGATGCTCGTTGCGCGAATACCAGTGCTCACCGGTGGAGGCTCGTCGCTTTTCGGCCTCGACTTCTTCGCCCATATCGGCACGCTCCGATTCGCGGAGCACTGGGGAGTTGAGTTCTTGGGGGAGACAGCGAGCATAGATGTTCCGACGACTCCGATGACTTTGACCCGGCCGCTCCCTCTTCTCAATTCCGCCCCCGTCGGATCGTCGGGGTTTCGCTTCGTGTATACGACGGCGCCCGTCGAGATTCCCGCGCCGCGTCGAAGCGAACTACGCGATTGCATGGCCGCACAGCGCGAAGCGTCGACTGAGGCTCAAGCCACTGACGACGCTGCGGCATGCGCGCAGGAGCGTCTATCAGATCGGAGCCTTTGCCTCGCCGTTCTCCGCGTGGGGCGAGTCCGCAATGTCACTCCCCTTGCTACCGCGATGAGACTCGGAAGGCTTTGTCTCGAGCGGGGCGTTGACGTCCGTGTAAATGTCGCTGATAGCTCGGTCCGATCTGCCCAAAACCGGTCCTCGCGACTCACATTCCTTGACCGCGAATCCCGTGGCGCGAGGTTCACGGTAGGTGTCAGATATCTATTCGCACCCGGCTCCCAAAACAGAGAGAGCGCGTCGGGTGCCGCCGGTGAGTTCGGTTTCCAACTCTTGACGGATTCGGCGAGTTTCTTCGTCTCGATGGCCGGGCTGGCGCTCAGCGGTTCGCGGGAGGAGGGACCAACAGCGACTTTGCTTCGGCTTCCGATTCTCGAATACCGCGCGAGCATCGGATTCGATTTTCACTGGGCAACGGCGGTCGCGCTCCGGACGAACCTGAGGCCCCGCGTCGGACTCTACTTGGTAGCCGCCCGGAACCACTGGGACAACACGTTCGCTGCGCCTGGCACCGAAGCCGTCATCGACGGTTCCTACTTCGAGGGCACGGTCTACTTCGCGGGCCACTTCAGCCACGGGTTCGGCGGTCTTGTGGCGTTCTCGGTCGTGCGGCCCTATGGTGGACGTCTCCTCGAGGATTGGGCCCTGACGGTGAGCGTTTCTCCGGTGTACGGAATGCCGCTCGGCAGTGATTGACCGGGCTTCGAGGAAGACATGCCGCAACGTGGATTGCAGAGGTTCAGCATCGGCTTGGCCACACTTTATGTCGCTGCGTTGATCGTGGTCATCGCCTGCGACAACACGCCGAGATGCTTGCCCGGTTCTGTGGATTCCGGTTGTACTTGCAATACGGGAGCGAGTGGAGCCTCGACCTGCAATGCCGCGGGCACCGGATTCGGCGAGTGCTTGTGCGGCTCGATGATGGACTCTGGCATCGAGGACGCTGTCGTCACTCCGTAGCCAGTTCGTGCTCTCCTGGCGGTAGTCAGTTCGTGGTCCGCTTGGCCAGCACACACACCGGTCCCGTCGAACCACAACAGCTTCACTCGCCGTCGCGTCTTGTCGACGAAGAGGAACATGCTGCCCGCCAAGACGTCGCGTATCATCTGCAACGTCACGATCGCGACGAGCGTGTCCCACTGCTTGCGCATGTCGCACGGCGCCGCGTCGACGAACACACGACCTTGCGATGATCGCTCAAACGCGTCTTCCGCTACCGAATCGCGAGTGACATCGTCGTGCAGCTGATCCCTACGCCGTAGAGTTCTTGAAACGCGCTGCCGAATAGAACATTCGCAACGGCGTTCGCCGGGCACGCGAAGCTGTACGGAGACGCGCTGCTGACCCCGGCGTCGACCGAGAACGTGTACGACGTGCTGATTTCGGCGAGCGCATACGATCCCCGTGAGCCCATGAGCCCGAATCGCGTGCAGCGCAGTCGAATGGCTGCGACGTTGAAAGCGGTGCTCGCTCCGTCAATGCCGGTCACGACGTGGTTCGCTGGGCAACCGATCGAGTACGGGGTTCCGACGGGATTCGAGCCGCGCATTGGAAGCGATCCGACCGGGGCGACATCAATGGTGTACACGTAGGGTGTCGCGACCGATCGAACAAGTGACACCGTGCCGCACTGCCCTCCCATGGCTTGGATTCTGAAGAACATGACGAGGCGTCCGGCGAGACCGGTGAGTGCCTGACCGGCGGGGCAGGCGTCGTCGAAGCTGTCGCGGGGATCGCTGCTCGACCCGCCATAGAGTCCAGACGAGAAGGTGCCGGTGAATCCGACGCCCATGGGACACCCCTGATCGATGATGCCGTCACAGTCGTCGTCGACGGAGGTACTGCACCGCGCGGATCGAGAGTCGGCGTCCGTGTTGCGCAACGAAGAGCGCGTGCTCGTTCGGTGCGGCGCGCCGCTCGCGGATCCATGCGGTGATGAGCGAGAGTGTCGCGGCGTCGAGCGGAATGTCTCCCCG